>VOFH01001124.1_pt1 | contig 68234 bp, 106 predicted proteins | sample 5384091 | NCBI WGS metagenome assembly VOFH01 (sample SAMN12384727, study PRJNA508395) | human gut metagenome | isolation source: healthy gut G | host: Homo sapiens | reverse complement strand
GCAGTAATGCTCACCATTCATTTTGTAACTTCCTTCATTCTCGAATTTGTTCCGTCTGGTATTCAACCGACCTTAGTTCATATTCCTGTTGTTATCGCTTCCGTCATTTATGGACCTAGAATCGGAGCTGTTTTGGGACTCCTCATGGGCCTCTTTAGTGTGACCATGAATACATTGGTTTTGACGCCAGCAAGTTTCCTCTTTAGTCCCTTTGTCTCACATGGAAATCTCTATTCTCTCATTATTGCCCTGTTTCCACGTATTTTAATCGGAGTGACTCCTTACTTCGTCTATCGATGGCTACACAATCGTACTGGTTTAGTGACAGCTGCTATTGTCGGGTCTATGACCAATACCATTTTTGTTCTATTGGGAATTTATATCTTCTTCGGTAACATCTATGGTGGTAGTTTTCAACATTTTCTTGCTTTAATTTTGACAACAAACTCTCTTATTGAAGTTATTGCTACAGTTCTTGTCACAACTGCAGCCGTTCCGACACTTGAAAGATTAAAATAATTAGTTAGGTCGAGAGCTAGAATTTTCTGAAAAAATTTGTTATAATGTAAGCGGTTAAAAATATAAAGGAGATTGCTATGTCTTACACTGAAAATTATCAAAAATGGCTCGACTTCGCTGAATTGCCTGCTTACCTTCATGATGAGTTGGTCGCAATGGATGAAAAAACGAAAGAAGATGCCTTCTATACCAACCTTGAATTCGGTACAGCTGGTATGCGTGGATTGATTGGTGCTGGTACTAACCGCATTAACATTTACGTTGTTCGCCAAGCAACTGAAGGTTTGGCCCAATTGATTGACTCAAAAGGGGAAGAAGCTAAAAAACGTGGTGTTGCTATTGCCTATGACAGCCGTCACTTCTCTCCAGAATTTGCATTTGAATCTGCACAAGTTTTGGCAGCTCACGGTATTAAATCTTACGTATTTGAAAGCCTTCGTCCAACACCTGAATTGTCATTTGCAGTACGTCATCTTCACACATTTGCTGGTATCATGGTAACAGCCAGCCACAACCCTGCACCATTTAATGGTTACAAGGTTTACGGAGAAGACGGTGGACAAATGCCACCAGCAGATGCAGATGCATTGACAGACTACATCCGTGCTATCGAAAATCCTTTCACTGTGCAATTGGCTGACCTTGAAGAAAGCAAAGCTAGCGGCTTGATTGAAGTTATCGGTGAAAACGTCGACGCTGAATACTTGAAAGAAGTTAAAGGCGTTAACATCAACCAAGACTTAATCAATGAATACGGTCGTGACATGAAGATTGTCTACACTCCACTTCATGGTACTGGTGAAATGTTGGCACGTCGTGCTCTTGCGCAAGCTGGATTTGAAGCTGTACAAGTTGTTGAAGCGCAAGCTGTACCAGACCCTGACTTCTCAACCGTTAAATCTCCAAACCCTGAAAACCAAGAAGCATTTGCTCTTGCTGAAGAACTTGGTCGCAAAGTAGACGCTGATGTATTGGTTGCAACTGATCCCGATGCTGACCGTCTTGGTGTTGAAATTCGTCAACCAGATGGTTCTTACCTCAACCTTTCTGGTAACCAAATCGGAGCTATCATTGCTAAATACATTCTTGAAGCTCACAAAACAGCTGGTACACTTCCTGCCAATGCTGCCCTCTGTAAATCAATCGTATCAACTGAGTTGGTTACTAAGATTGCAGAAAGCTACGGCGCAACGATGTTTAACGTCTTGACTGGTTTCAAATTTATTGGTGAAAAAATTCATGAATTTGAAACACAACACAACCACACTTACATGCTTGGTTTCGAAGAAAGCTTCGGTTACCTCATCAAACCATTCGTACGTGACAAAGACGCTATCCAAGCTGTTCTTATCGTTGCTGAAATCGCAGCTTACTACCGCTCACGTGGTATGACTTTGGCAGATGGTATCGAAGAAATCTACAAACAATACGGCTACTTCGCAGAAAGAACAATCTCTGTTACCCTTTCAGGTGTTGACGGAGCTGCTGAAATCAAGAAAATCATGGATAAATTCCGTGGCAATGCTCCTAAACAATTCAACAACACAGACATTGCTAAGACAGAAGACTTCTTGGAACAAACAGCAACTACTGCTGATGGCGTTGAAAAATTAACAACTCCTCCAAGTAACGTGCTTAAATACATCTTGGCTGATGATTCATGGTTTGCCGTTCGTCCTTCAGGTACAGAACCAAAAATCAAATTCTACATCGCTACAGTTGGTGAATCTGAAGCAGATTCTAAAGAAAAAATTGCGAATATCGAAGCAGAGATCAATGCTTTCGTAGGTGAATAATATTTAAGACTTAGAGCCAAGCTCTAAGTCTTTTTATACATTACACTACTAGAATTAAGGAAGTTACTTTTTTGCATACTATAAACACGAAACCACCTATAGATTAAACTATGGGTGGTAGTTTTATGATTCAATTATAGAGCGCTAACTTGTGAATGATGCTTAAACAAGGAATGAGTAGCTTCGTGAATATGACGAGCAGTTTCTGCATTATTCATGGTGTAGAGGTGAACGCCTGCAACATCTTGCGTAACAAGATCGACAATTTGGTCAATCGCATAAGCAAGACCGGCTGCTCTTAATGACTCAGGATCATGCTCATACTTATCCAAAATGGCACGGAACTTACGTGGCAAATGAATATTCTCACAAGTTTTAAGCAAACGTAGAGGCTTGGTTACGATTCAAGATAGGCATAATTCCTGCATGAATTGGTACATCAATTCCAGCCAAGGTACATTTATCTTGAAAATCATAGAAACGTTCATTGTCAAAGAAGAGTTGGGTTACAAGACTTGAACAACCTGCATCAACCTTTTTCTTAAGGTTTTGGATATCAGAGATTTGATTTGGCGAATCTGGATGCCCTTCAGGATAGCAGGCACCGATGATATCAAATTGAGGAGCTTCTTCCTTAATAAACTCAATCAAATCAGTGGCATATCTAAAGTCTTTAAGAGGTTCCACACCAGGAATGATATCACCACGTAGGGCTAAGATACGGTGTACACCAACAGCATCCAAGTCACGTAAGGTATCAGCAACCTTTTCTTTACTCAAATAGATAGCTGGAAGGTGGGCAATCGTTGGGATAGCTAGGTCATTTTGAATATGATCTGCCAAAGGAACCGTCGTCTCTTTGATATTATATTTGTTATTACTAGCTGTCACACTGATAAAGTGTGGAGCCAATCCTTGCATATCCTCAAGGGCACGTAGAATTTTTTCGTTACCTACTGCTGGGTTAGGTGGAAAGACTTCAAAAGAGAGTGATGGTGTTTGGCTTGTCATATTTTATACCTTCTTCTTTTTTAGATTTTTGTTAAGACGAAAGCTGTTTTAAGTGCCTATTGACTTCATAAGTACAGTTAAACACGTGTTAATCATAGCCTGCTTGCAAAAATCTTTAGAAAATTATTTGCTATTGAAAACCTTCTACACTTAAGGAAGAAGGTCTTCAACGTATGATAACTTCTGCTTACAAGTTTTCGCGAGCTGCTTTTGCAGCTTCTACAAGCTTGATCAAGCTTTCTTTAGTTTCTTTGATTCCGCGAGTCTTCAAACCACAGTCAGGGTTGATCCATACTTTACCGCTTGGTACTTTAGCCAAGATTGCTTCGATAGTGTGGTCAATTTCACCGTCTTGTGGGACACGTGGTGAGTGGATATCGTAAACCCCAGGTCCAACTTCTGTTTGGAAGTTTTGATCTTTAAGTTCATCCAAAATTTCAAGATTTGAACGACTAGCTTCAAATGAGATGACGTCTGCGTCCAAGTTATCGATAGCTGGGATGATATCTGTAAATTCTGAGTAACACATGTGAGTGTGGATTTGTGTGTCTGGTGCTACTGTTGAGTGTACCAAACGGAAGGCTGGAATTGCCCAGTCGAGGTAATCCTCATACCAGTCACTACGACGGAGTGGCAATTTTTCGCGAAGAGCAGCTTCGTCAATTTGGATAATTTTAACGCCTGCAGCTTCAAGGTCAAGAACTTCATCTTTGATTGCAAGAGCAATTTGAAGAGTTGAATCTTTGATAGAGATGTCTTCACGTGGGAATGACCAGTTAAGGATAGTAACAGGTCCAGTCAACATACCTTTAACAGGTTTGTCTGTACGGCTTTGTGCGTAGCTAGACCATTTCACAGTGATTGGGTTAAGACGAGTCACATCATCCCAAATGATTGGTGGTTTAACCCCACGCATACCATATGATTGAACCCAACCATTTTTAGAGAAGAGGTAACCTGACAAGTTTTGACCGAAGTATTCAACCATGTCGTTACGTTCGAATTCACCGTGTACAAGCACATCAAATCCAACTTCTTCTTGCCATTTAATCCATTCATCAGTGATTTCAGCAAGGAATGCATCGTATTCTTCTTGTGACAATTCATTCTTACGGAAAGCCAAACGTTTAGCACGAACTTCCTTAGTTTGAGGGAATGAACCGATAGTTGTTGTTGGAAGCAATGGAAGTTTGAAAGCATCTTTTTGAATCACTTCACGTTCTGCAAATGCTGGCAAACGAGTGTAATCAGCTTCAGTCAAGCCTGCAATACGAGCACGAAGTTCAGCATTTTCACCAACACGCTCAGTCGCAAAGAGTTCTTTGTTAGCAGCAAGGGCTTCTTCACCTTGACCATTGCGGATAGCATCCAAATCACGCAATTCGTCCAATTTTTCAACTGCAAAAGCAAAGTGGTTCAAGATAGCTGGTTCAAATTCTTCGTTAGCAGTTGTAAATGGTACATGAAGAAGTGAGCAAGATGTTGTCAAAACAACATTTTCAGCTGGAACTTGTTCAAGAATTGCGAGGCTCTTCTCATAGTTGTTACGCCAGATGTTCTTACCATTGACGATACCGGCATAGAGAATCTTATCAGCTGGGAAACCACCTTTAACCAATTCAAGTGTTTTCTTACCTTCAACAAAGTCAAGACCAATACCATCAACTGGCAAGTTCACAAGGTCATTGTAGACATCACGAACATCACCAAAGTAAGTTTGAATCAAAACTTCAAGGCCTTTTTATCAGCCAAGAGTTTGTTGTAGAGGTTCAAAAGAGAGTTTTTTCTTCTGCTGTCAAATCTTTAACAAGAGCTGGCTCATCGAGTTGAATACGAGTCGCACCAAGCTCAGCCAATTTTGCAAATACATCTTGGTAAGCTGCCACAAAGCTGTCTACAAAGTCTTCTGCTTTCACACCATCTTCAAAGTCAGATAATTGAAGGAATGTGAATGGTCCAACCACAACTGGGCGTGTGTTAAGACCCAATTCTTTAGCTTCTTGGAACTCATCAAAAATCTTGTGACCAGCAAGTTTAACTTCTGTTGTTTTTTCGAATTTAGGAACGATGTAATGGTAGTTAGTGTTAAACCATTTTTTCATAGGAAGGGCACGTACATCCCCTTTTTCACCTTGGTAACCACGCGCCAAAGCAAAGTAACGTTCAAGATCTGTCAAATCCAAGTTCTGAACTGAAGCAGGTACGACGTTGAAAAGGAAGGCCGCATCAAGGAAGTTATCGTAATGTGAAAAATCATTTGAAGGAATTTCACTGATACCCTTCTCTTTAACAATATTCCAGTGTTTTGCACGTAAGTCTTTGGCTGCTGCTAAGAGTTCATCTGCAGTAATTTCATTTCTAAAGTATTTTTCTGTTGTAAATTTTAATTCGCGGAATTCACCCAAACGTGGGAAACCAATGATAGTAGTTGACATCTTGTGTCCTCCTCTTTGTTGTTGAACTTATCTTACCAAAGAAATGGGTGGCTGTATAATTGCTATTAGTTTTCTCTATATATAGTTTTAGACTATAACCTATAAAGTAAAGGGTTTCCAGCTCCCGTTATCTCCTTTTTGTTTAGATATTGTTATAGCTAATAACTATATATAAACCTGATAAATCCTTTTTTAACAAAAAAATCCCTAGACTTTTGTCTAGAGACTCTATTATTTACTAGGATTGGAACACTAAGCTCTATAAGTGCTCAGTACTTTCTCTTGAAGGCAAGATGATGTATAAGACATATTCTCACTATTGTAACTTTTCCAAATATAATAACCAAAAACTACCAATACTAATAAGAAACAAATTCCTAATACGGCTAACCAAATGATTTGTTTCTTTAAGCTATCATACTCACTCATATAGCCATTATGGATTTTAATGAGTTCATTTCTTCTTTTGTTACTTGACTCTTTAGCAATGGCAATTTCTAGCTCATACATTTGATGCTTCCATGAATTCTTAGAAGTGCCTTTTTTCATTTTATGGTTTGAAAGACTGCTGTTGCCCTTCTTTAAATTGTTTTTTTTGTCATACTTCCCTCTGAAAATCTTCTTTTAGTCACCACTATTATAACATATGTAAAACTGTCAAAAAGTTCATTTTTAGTTAAAATTTTGAGAAAGAGAATTAAAACATGAAAAAGAACCAGAGGGAAACTTCTTATGTTATACTTTAAGTATGCATAAGAAAACTGTTATTGATTTTAAGGAACTTGGCGCCAGACAAATTTTTACAGACGCCATTAAAGAACTAAAAACAAAGAACATTAAGGAAGTTAAGCATCTCTTATCTGAAGTCGAAGCCTATCAAAATAAGGGCTATTATGCAGTAGGTTATGTTTCCTATGAAGCAGCCCCTGCCTTCGAGACAAAATTTCAGGTTATTGCTGGTCCATTAATGTCAGAGTATCTCCTCTACTTCACTATTCATGAAACTGTTCAAATAGAGCCTATTCCACTTGCTTATGAGCCAATTGCCCTACCAGAATCTTGGCAAGAGCTAACTTCTGCAGAGGAATACAAGGCTGCTATTGAGCATATACACCACCATATTCGACAAGGTGATACTTATCAGGTCAATTATACTGTTCAACTTCAACAGAACCTGACAGCTGATCCCTTTGCCATCTATAACCGATTGGTTGTTGAGCAAAATGCACATTACAATGCCTTTATTCAGCACGATGATGTTTCTATCATTTCCATAAGTCCCAGAACTCTTTTTTAAAAAGATGGTGATAGATTGACCACTCGTCCTATGAAAGGTACTACTAATCGTGGTTTGACAAGTGAATCTGACCTCAAACAAGATGGCTAGCTCAGGATCAGAAAAATCGCTCTGAAAATATGATGATTGTCGATCTTCTTAGAAATGACATGAATCGTATTTCAAAAATAGGAAGTGAGGATGTCAAGAGCCTTTGCCAAGTTGAACAATACTCTACGGTTTGGCAAATGACTTCGACTATTGAGACGCAACTCCTACCAAATAGTAGTTTAAGCGATGTCTTCCAAGCCCTTTTTCCATGCGGCTCGATTACAGGTGCCCCAAAAATAGCAACCATGGAGATTATTAAGAAGGTTGAAAAACAGCCTCGAGGTGTCTATTGTGGAGCTATTGGTATCTTGATGCCACAGGGACCTAGTATTTTCAACGTGGCCATTCGAACACTACAAATGGAAGGAACCAAAGCTATCTATGGTGTCGGAGGAGGTATTACCTGGGATAGCAACTGGGAAGCTGAATATGAAGAAACCAAGCAAAAAGCTGCTGTTCTATACCGTCAGAACCCCAAATTCAATCTCATTTCAACTGGTCGTGTCCATCAAGGAAAACTGCTATTTCTTGAGGAGCATATGAAACGCTTGCAAGAGAGCAGTCGCTACTTTGACTATCCTTTCAATGCAGAAAAAGCACACTATCAAGTCGAAGCTCTGTGCCAATCACTAAACCTTGACAAAGACTACCGTCTTAAAATGTCCCTTGCAAAAGATGGTGAACTGAAGTTTGAACATAGCCAATTAACAAACTTATCTGATGACTTTTGCCAAGCAAGGTTAGTTGAGCAAAGACATCCGTTGGATAGCCCCTATACCTTCTTTAAAACAAGTTACCGTCCTCACCTTAGTATCGAACCTCACGAACAAATTTATTATAATCATGAGGGGCAACTCCTAGAAACCTCTATCGGTAACATCGTTCTTAAAATCGAAGACCAACTCTACACACCACCAGTTCACCTCGGCCTCTTAAATGGCATCTACAGACAAAGTCTTATAGCTGAGAATAAGCTGAAAGAAAAAGTCCTGACTGTAAAAGATATGGAACAGGCTCAGGCCATCTATGGATGCAATGCGGTGAGAGGGTTGTATGAATTGAAGGTGAAAAAACAGAATTATCTCTAAATAAAAAAAAAAGCGGGTTCTTTGTACACTCCTACACTTGCTAAAGAGAAAAAGAAACTTCAATATTCTATTGGTGAAAAATCAACAACTTAATAGTAAAATAAAGTATAATACTTACTGATGGTTATTCAGTTATCGTGACTGTAATGATGAACTTTTTGGCTTATAATTTACTAGCCTTAAAACTCAGTAATAATTTAGAAAGGATACAAAACCTTAAATGAAAAAATTTAAAGGCTTGACTTCTGCTGAAGTTCAAGCAAGTAAAAAACGCCCATGGCGATAATAGGCTCTCTAGTAAAGAGGCAAACTCGCTCCTCTCAATCTTTATCGAAGCCTTCCAAGATCAATGGATTCTTATCCTCTTGGCTGCCTTAGGATTAAAAATCATCTTCAACTTTGTTGGAATGATTTTCCCTGCTATTGGTGAAGCCAATTGGTATGAGGCTATCTCACTAATTTTTGCCATTTTGATGTCTACAGGATTCTCAGCAGTCTCACAATACCGAAATGAGCAAAAGTTCAACACTCTTCAAGAAGAGGCTTCAAAAACTAATGCTAAGGTTTATCGTGATGGTAAACTTAAAGAAGTTCTCGTTGATGATATTGTAAAAGGTGATCAGATTCTCCTTCAATCAGGGGACAAGATTCCAGTTGACGGTATCATACTGGAAGGTGAGTTAAAAAGTAAACCAAGATGTCCTTAATGGTGAAAGTGAAGATGCTAAGAAAACTTCCTCTTGGTGATCAAGCAGAACCAGACTCTTCCGACCTCTTTACAGAGCTCAAAGTCTTCCGTGGTACAGTTGTTACTTCAGGCGAAGCCGTTATGGAAGCTACACAAATTGGTGATAATACCGTTCTAGGAAGCATCAATACTTCTCTTCAAGAAGATAGTAAAGATTCACCATCCAAAGAAAAACTCAACAAGCTTGCTGGAAACATCGGTGTCCTCGGTTATAGTGCAGGTGATGCATATTCAGTAATCAACCTTGTTTTAGGCTTTATTGCCCTTAATAAGGCTAAAAACCTCAATGGTGGTTCAATCTTCCTTCTTATCATTGAAACAATTCTCATTGCGGTTACAATCATCATCATGGCCGTTCCAGAAGGTCTTCCAATGATGTTGGCACTCGTTTCTTCTATGAACTCAGGTCGACTTTTAGCACAAAATATCTTGGTTCGCCATCCTGATACCATTGAAACGGCCGGATACATGAATATCCTCTTTAGTGATAAGACTGGTACCATCACAGAAGGTAAACTATCTGTAGTTGACTTCTTCCTTGCTGATGGAACACTTTATGCAGCTACTGGTGAAACTGAGGCTCCTGATTTTGACACTATGTCAGATAGCCTTAAAGCTGAAATGATTAATGGTATCGGTCTTAACAACGACGCCATAGTAGCTGATGGCAGTGCTGTTGGTAGTAACGCCACTGACCGTGCACTCCTTGACTTCTTAATTGGTCGTTCTCAACTTGACTTCGATACGAATACAATTACTGAGAAGCAACAATTCAACTCAGCAACAAAATTCGCTAGTGTAACGACTAAGGACGGAAAAACTTACATCAAAGGTGCTCCAGAATTCATCCTAAATGACTGCAACTACTATCTTGATAAAAATGGTAAATAAACTAAACTTTACAGATGATATTAAAGCTCGTTTTCAAGAGTTATCATTGGAACAAGCTAACCGTTCAATGCGTTTACGTGCTATCCTCAATACAGATGGTAATGATAAAGTTTTAATTGGTATCGTATGTATCCGTGATAACGTTCGTTCTTCAATTAAACAAACTGTTGAAACAATGAACCGTGCAGGTGTTCAAGTAGTTATGGTAACTGGTGACCGTAAAGAAACCGCTGTTGCTATCGCTAAAGAAGCCGGTATCGTTACTGGTCAAAATGACCTTGTCCTTACTCACGATGAACTCTCTGCCCTCTCAGATCAAGAACTCAAACAACAATTGCCTCACTTAAAAGTGGTCAGTCGTGCCCTTCCAATGGATAAAAAACGTCTTATTGAGGCAGCTCAAGACCTCGATATGGTTGCTGGTATGACAGGTGATGGGGTCAATGACTCACCTGCCCTCAAATCAGCTGATGTCGGATTCTCAATGGGTGATGGTACTGAAGTCGCACGTGAAGCCTCAGATATCGTTATCTTGAATAACTCATTGACTTCTATTGAGAAAGCTGTCCTCTATGGACGTACTATGAGTAAGTCAGTAAGTAAATTCATTATCTTCAATTAACCGTTAACGTGACTACAATTGCTATGTCACTTCTCTCACCACTTTTGGGCCTCAAAGAACCATTTACAATTATCCAAATTCTCTGGATTAACCTTATCATGGACACACTTGCTGCCCTTGCCTTTGGTGAAGAGCCTACCTAGATCGTTACATGAATGAAAAACCAGTTGCTAAGAAGGCAAATATTCTTACTGGCTATATGAAATCTGCTATCGGTGTAGCCAGCATCTTCATTACTCTTGTATGTTTAGCTATTCTTAAAAATGTTGGTGGTATCCAAGACTTTATCACAAATGGGACTGGCAACTTTGAAATGGTAACAACATTCACCTTTACAGTATTTATCTATGCTGTCATTTTCAACTCACTTAATACACGTAGTAATGGATTCAATGTTTTTGAACATATCGGCGAAAACAAGAAATTCTCAATTGTAATGATTTCTATTGCTGTCGTTCAAACCTTGATCATTCAATTCGGTGGTAAAGTATTTAGTACCGTACCAATGGACGTTCAACACTATATTGTTGCACTTCTTATCGCGGTTTTGATCATCCCTGCAGATTTAATTCGAAAAGCTCTAACTAAAAACAAATAACTATCTGTATAACGTATTATAAAACTTAAAAGGATAAAAAGGATTGGCGTAATTCCCAATCCTTTTTTTAATTTATGAAGGTGATACCGTGGAAAGATCATAACATAAAAAAGGCTTTAACAAGCCTTTTTGATTTATTAAGTAATACTACTTAAACTGACTAGGAGCCCCTGTATAACCTGCCCAATCCTTACTATAAAAGCGGTCGTTCAAGTTATAGCTAGGTGCAGGTGTTGGATTACTTACAAATGGATCAACAGCCTTGTCAAAGGCTACCCATCCTTTCCATCCCATATGAATGGTATCTTGCATGAAGTAAGGTTGATCTCCATCTTTTGAGAAGTCAGCAATATTGGTAAAGCCTTGACTTTCTAATTGATAACGGATTTTAGAAACCGTAGCATCATACATTTCCTGACTTAGTCCCGTATAAGCCATCCACTTGCTATTAACAGGTGGGATAACAAAGATAACATTAGTATATGACTTAGCAAATTGATTTAACACCAACTGTAGGTCACCATATTCTTGTGAAACTTCATACGAAAGATTCTTTTGGAAACCTTTAAGTTTACCAATCTTTTTAGCCAAACGTTTCTTATAGAAACGGTCATCGATACCAAAGTCGTTTGACTTGGTATGGGCTTCTGCATCTCTTACGGCAACCCGGTCAAGTGCCTCGTAAGAGAGCTTGTCTGGCAATTCTTTAAGATAAGGAAGAACCTTCTTGTCGTAATTTGCATTATTTGATGCTGCAAAAGGACTGAACAAGGCATCTTCTCGCTTATTAAGCTCTGCCATAATTTGAATATAAGTCTTATCAAGAGAATTTAAATCTTGCCCATTAGCCACTTTAGAAAGTTGAGATTTCATAGTAATCTCAGGTTTCATCTCTAAGATACGCTGAGCAGCATATTGAGAATTTGCATCCGTCTGATTTTGACTTAAGAAACTACTAAGTTGGTCGTTATTATAGAACTGCTGGAAAGCCGCAGAATTGTAACCTTTTTAGTAAACCACTGTGGTGACAAGACGTAGACTGCTGTCCCATTTTTCAATTCAGGAAGCATTTGTTGCATTCCCAAATATTGGTTTAGAGAGGCAGCCCCACGTTGTCCAATAAAATATGGGCGATAGTTACGGTCGTATTTTTCAGCTAAAACAGCTGGATGAAGGGCATCAAAGCGCAACCACTCACTAGACCCAAAGAAAGGGACAAATCGATGATTCTTATCAGAAAGAGCTGTCGTCTTATTAATACGGCTCTTAAAGTTCTCAGTTGTCAAGGTTACTGCGCTACGTTTTTCAACCTCATAACTATGTTTTCTGCCTTGAGGGTAGGAAAAAATAACTACTACTACCAAGACTAAGGCACAGATTATAGGGCCAAAATTTGCCATAAACGCTTAAGCATTGCGAAGCTCCGTTACCCCTTCAACAATCTTATTAGCTGTGTTCCAGTCATCACGACCAAATTCTGAAACTGGCACACGAATATCGAAACGTGATTCCAATTCAACGATAAGCTCAACTGTTCCCATAGAGTCGAGTACACCAGCATCGAAAAGGTCTTCATCCATCATGTCTGAAACATCTTCCATGAAGAGTTCATCAATAATTTCAATAACTTCTGATTTTACATCCATTTTTATAATTCCTTTACTTATTTTTTAGTGAACCAGAGGTCATTCAAGAATCCAGAGAAAATCAAGAATGACAACATAACAGTGTTAAATGTAATAAAGATTCCCAAAAGCCTTCGTCCATTTATTTTCAGGAAGTGGCTCAAGACCAGCTTTCTTACGTTCTTTATTAATGGTCTTCTTCTTACGTAACCAGGCATCATTAATTCCTAGACCAATACCATGGAAAATACCATAAGCAATGTAGTACCAGGTAACTCCATGCCAGAATCCCATAACCATCATATTAATGACATAGGCCACATTTGATGTCGTGTTACGATTTTTGAAAACCTTGTTTCGCATCAAAACCATAACCAAACGCATAAAGACAAAGTCACGGAACCAGAAAGACAGGCTCATGTGCCAACGATTCCAAAATTCTTTCAAGTCTCGTGAGATGAAAGGTTTGTCAAAGTTGATTGGGCTCTTAATCCCCATAAGGTTAGATGCTGCCAAGGCAAACATCGAGTAACCCGCAAAGTCAAAGAAGAGATCAAAACCGAAAACATACATGACACCAAGTGTTGGTAAATTAAAGATACCACCCTGAGCCAAAGCTTGTGTTTTCAGTGAAGGCAAGAGCATACTTCCGAAAATCTGAGCCAAAACAAACTTATAGAGGAAACCAAGCATGATATATTTGACAGCTTGCTCCAACATATTCATCAGCTCATCTCGCTCAGGAATCGCTTTGTAATCTTCGTTAAAGCGTTTGAAACGATCAATAGGACCACTCGTAAAGGTTGGCATAAAGAGCATGAATCGGAGGAATTCTCCAAGTGTAAACTCTTTAAGACACCATCCCGCATCTCGATAATCATACCAACTGATCGGAAGGTCAAGTAAGAAATGCCAAGAAAGTTTAAGAGTGACTGAGTACCATTTATCGCAGGCTCTACCTTAACAAAAATCAAGGGAAGGACTACAAGAAATGAGTGTAAATAGAAAACCCATTTATTGTCCTTTTTACTGCGGTAATGTTTGTAAGAATAAACCCAGATGATTTGCCAAACGATATAGAAAAGTAAGGCTAGTAATTGGCTAGCATGTGTTCCTGTCAGAGCGAGAACAATAAAGGCTAGACTGACCAAACATTCATAAATCGCAAAACGCTTTTTAACGAAGAGACCCACAAAGATTGGCAATAGAGCTAATCCAAGATAGATAAAATAGAAGGGATTACCGTAGGCTTCTAAATGGGGAGCTGTTTCAAGAAGTCAATCATCGGTTGTTAACCTCACTGATAAGACCCTTGATATCGATTTTCCCATTTGGTGTTAAAGGCAAGCTCTCACGATAGAGGAACTTAGTAGGCATCATGTAAGACATCATGATATCTTCTAAGTCAGCCTTAATCGCCTTGGTGATATCAATTTCACGTTCAAACTGCTCACGAACACCATCCTTAAGAATCACATAAGCCAAGAGGTTCTGAACCTTATGGTCTTTATTGTAACGTGGCACAGCTACTGCTGAATCAATATACTTAGACTTATTAAGGTTTTGTGAAACATCCTCTAACTCAATACGGAAACCATTAAATTTAATCTGGAAGTCCATGCGTCCGCCGTAAAGAAGGAGACCTTCATCAGTCATCGTTCCTACATCACCAGTATGGTAAGCAGGAAGGCCATTAAACTCGAAGAAGGCTTCCGCAGTCTTTTCAGGATTGTTCATATAGCCTTTTGAAACTGCTGGTCCTGATACGATGATTTCACCCTGTTGACCATTTGGAAGGATATTGCCATCCTCATCGATAATATAAGTCGGTGAATCTTCCTTGGTATAACCAATCAGCAAACGCTTAAGGTTAGCCAGCATCTCATCAGTTACTGCTACTGCTGATAAGGCTACAGTTGCTTCAGTTGGTCCGTAAGCATTAATAATACGTGCTTCTGGGAAACGTTGGCGAAGCTTTTGAGCAGTCTTGACAGTCAACTCTTCTCCGTCAAAATAGAAATGCGTAATTTTCTGGCATCTTCTCTGCATTGAAGTCTTCAGACAACATTGCCATATCTGCAAAAGATGGTGTTGATGTCCAAATAGCAATTGGAAGTGAGAAGATCGTTTCAAAGAGCTTCTTGAAGTCCTGTGTAATGGCTGAAGGAAGCGCATAGAGTGTTCCTCCAAGCGCCAATGTTGGTGCCCAGTACATTACCGATAGGTCAAATGAATAAGGCGGTTGAGCCAGCATTTGAGGACGTTTTGGAGTCGCAAATTCCTTGTCCGTAATCATCCAGTTAGTGAAACTAAGGAGATTATTGTGTGAAATTTGGACCCCTTTAGGCTTACCTGTAGTTCCTGAGGTAAAGATGATGTAATAAGTATCATCCCCCTTAACAGGATGAGTCACTTCGTAGCTAGTCTTGCTTTCAAAAGCTGTTGTCACTTGATCCAATGTTAAGATTGGTGCTTGGACATCCTCAAGTGGGAAGTCATTGATAGCAATAATCAGACTAGGCTCTGCCACTTCAACAATTGCCGTCACGCGCTCAAGAGCTGAGTGACTGTCAATTGGAATATAAGCGTGACCAGATTTAGTCAAAGCGACAAAAGTTGCCAACATTTCATACTCTTGACCGCCATAAATCACAACAGGTGATTTTTCTGGAATATCGAGACTATCAATCTTGGCAGCTAGGTTATCCGAAGCAGCTTTTAAGTCACCGTAAGTGTGTGAACTTCCCCTAAAATATTGTAAACAGGAAAGTCAGGTTGTGATTGAGCAAACTGCTCAATCGTTTCAATCATATCTTTAATTTTTGTATTCGTCATTATTCTTCCTAAAATTCGTTATAGATAAAATTACCTTGACCTTGTCCTAGGTAATTGTAGAGATAAATTAGGGCCATAAAAATGGCGAAATAAAGCAAGGTTTGTCCTAAAAATACTAGGACGTTTTTGTGTTTTAACATTCTAATTTTCGATACCTTTTTTTATATAATATCCTCTCTAGTTTACCATCTTATCTCCATTTTTTCCAATAAAAAAGAAAAAATAACTAAATTTCATTTCTTTTTCATCAATAGGTTTTGGTGATAAATGGTTAGCTAAAATGATAAAAAACAAAGCCTAAAAAGCTCTGTCAGATTTAACTATTTTGTGTCTTTTGGGCCGTCTGCATACGATAGTACATTCCCTTAGCTTGCATCAGTTGTTCATGGGTTCCGTGTTCAACGATATCCCCATTATTCATGACCAAAATTATGTCCGCATTTTCTATGGTAGACAATCGATGGGCAATGATGAAACTTGTTCGACCTTTCATTAATTTAGCGAAGGCCTCTTGAATGAGGAGCTCTGTACGGGTATCTATACTAGAAGTGGCTTCATCCAAGATTAAGATTTTAGGCACATTGACAAATATGCGAGCAATGGTCAAAAAGCTGACGTTGTCCTTGAGAAAGGGATTGCCCCGCATCATTTAAGTAGGTGTCATAGCCTTGAGGTAATTGTTTAATAAAGAAATCAGCATTGGCAGCCTTGGCCGCTGCTATGACTTCTTCACGACTAGCTTTTGGATTACCATAAGCAATATTATCATGGATAGTGGCGACCTCAAGCCAAGTTTCCTGCAAGACCATCCCAATCTGCTTGCGAAGACTCTCACGGGTATAATCCGTAATAGGTCGACCGTCCAGCAAAATTTGCCCCTTGTCCAAATCATAGAAACGCATGAGCAGGTTAATCAAGGTAGATTTTCCCCGCTCCTGTTGGACCAACAATGGCAACAGTACTTGCTGCAGGGATTTCAATACTCAAATCCTTGATAAGAGGTTTATTAGGCAAATAGCCAAACTGGACATGATCAAATTGAAAACGTCCCTGCACATCTGCTTCTTCCAAGACCGCCTTACCTGTTTCTGTTATTTCCTCTTCATCCAATATCATATAAAGGCGATCAGCACAAGCCAAAGCACTTTGAAGTTCAGATAGAACAGATGAGATATCATTAAAAGGTTTCGTATACTGAGTCACATAATTTAGGAAGGTAGTCAATTGTCCCACTGTGAAAGCACCACCCGACATGATTCGATAGGCACCAACACCTGCAATAAGAGCATAGATCAGACTATTGACAAAACGTGTAGCTGGGTTAACCGCTGACGAATAAAAGATAGCCCCCTGTGAATAATCAGCATACTTACCATTGACGTCTTTAAAACTCCTAACCATCTGGTCTTGAGCATTTAAACTCTGTACTAAAGCTTCTTGAGTCAAACTTTCTTCAATCAACTGAGTCTGCATGCCTCGCCATTTAGTTTGATTGCGATAGAGTTGATAACTCTTCTTTGCGATAAAACGTGCCACAAGCATTGACAAAGGCGTCATGACTAGGACTAAGAGCATCATGAACCAGTCTAAGCGAGCCATGGTAAAGATTATGACAAAAATAGTCAAAAGCCCAACGAAAAATTGGTTAAAGACCATGAGAAGTCCGTTGTTTAACTGATCGCTATCTGTAGTCACACGGCTAACCATGTCTCCAGTTCCTTGACGATCAAGGTAACTGAGAGGCATAGCATGAATTTTCATCATGACTCGTTCACGTAAACTTTCGCTAGATGAATAAATTAATCGATTATAAATCAAAGGGTTAAGCCACTGGATTGCACTATTAGCTGAGATAACTACAAGCATCTGCCAAATTAAACGTGACATCAATAGAACGCCGTTCATCTTAAGAACAGCGTCCACTGCATCACCAATTAAGATAGGTAAGTAAACCGTTAAGGCAACTTGAATAATGGTCCCAACAGTTGCTAAGGCAAAGAGGTAACGCTGACTTAAGATATCTCTACTTAAACGTTTAAGCGTTGATTTATTATTTCTAGCCTTCATCAGCGACCTCCTTTTGATGTTGAGAATAATGAATGTCTTGATAGAGTTTATTTGTGGCAAGCAATTCTTCATGATTACCCAAGCCAACTTGATGTCCCTTATCAAGCACCAAAATTTGATCAACAGATTTTAGACTATTTGTTCTTTGCGAAATAATAATCAAACTCGTTGATTTAAGATTGTCTCTGATAGCCGCTAGTAGGCGACTTTCAGTCAAGTAATCTAGGGCTGAGGTGGAGTCATCCAAAATCAAGAATGGTGCTGGTCTCATCAGCGCACGCGCAATAGTCAAACGTTGACGTTGACCCCCTGAAAAATTACGGCCAAATGACTCAACTGGCTCATCTAAACCAAGGTCCTTGTCTTTTACAAAATCAGCAGCCTGAGCCATGTCAAGCGCATGCCAGAGTTCTTGCTCACTTGGTTCATGGTCAAGTCTTAAGGACAAGTTTGAACGAATGGTTCCTCTAAATAACTCAGCTTTTTGCGGGACATAGGCAACCCAAGAACGCCACTCTTTAAGGTTTTTGGGGATTTTAGATCTTTGAAAATAGCTAATGAACCAAGCTGAGGCTGATATAAGTTCATGATTAAGTTCACCAATGTCGATTTACCCGAACCAGTACCACCAATAATACCTAGTGACTGACCTTCAGCAAGACTTACATGAATCTCTTGAAGTGATGGCAAACTAGCTGTAGGATAGGTAAAGGTCATCTGATCAATAGCTAGCACTGTGGAAGCCTGACTAGAAGTTCGGACTTCTAAAGGTGCCTCAATATCCTCATCTTGGAGTTCAAAAATAGCTTGTACTCGCTTCGCTGAAATAAAACTTTGATTCAGATTGGTCAACATCATGGCTAATTTAAGAAGCTCCGTCAAAATTTGCAAGAGATAATTGACCAGAGCAATCAGCATACCTTGAGACAAAAGACCAGCTTGAATTTGCAGATTTCCTTGCCAAAGGATAGCAATCAAGGTCATATTAACAACCAAGAAAGTCAAAGGACTAATGAGACTTGCTATCACTCCTGTTTTGAGCTGCCACTTCTTCAAGTCTTTATTGACGGCAGTAAAGTTATCTAATTCACGCTCACTCTGATCAAAAGCCCGAATAACCCTCATGCCTTCAAGTTGTTGACGCGTATTGGTAACAATTGATTCATTAATTACTCGAATCTTGGCATATAAAGGATTGACGATGCGACTGGCTAGTACAATTATAAGGGTCAATACCAAGACCATGCCAAGAAACCATAGGGTCAAGCGTGGACTGATTCGGAATGCCATAATAATGGCTCCTGTCACGATAATTGGCGCCCTCAAAAAGAGCCTCAAAAATTGATTGATACCCGTTTGGATTTGAAAGGTATCACCAGTCAAACGTGTCACCAAACTTGACGTTCCAATCTCATCCCGCTTTTCCTTTGATAAACGCATGATCTTCGCATACAAATCATTGGTTAAACCTCGGGCATAGCCAACTGCTGCTCTGGATGAAAAATACTGTGCTGAAATAGCAACAACAACCCCAATAACGGCAAGTCCGAACAAGAGAAAAATCATCATAAACAGATGATTTTGGTCTTTATTTGGAATAGTTGTGTCGACAATTCCAGCAATCACTAGAGGGACCAAAAGTTCGAAACTGGCTTCGATTAATTTAAAAACAGGTCCCAGGATACTGTCTTTGACGTATCCTCTAAAATAAACTAATAATGCTTTCATTTGTCTTTCCTAAGTTTAACATCCTTACTCTTAGAGGCGTGAGAACATACGCATCAAAAAGAGATTAAACTGTACTTCCTTAGCGTAGTAAATATTTCCGCCATTGGTATAAAGTTTTCCGCCACCATAGTACATGGCAACTGGTTGGTAATAGGTGTATGTTTGCCCACTAGTGTTTCCTAGACTCGAGCAACGACATTTTTTGAATAAGCTTTTGCTAATTCGACGGTGTTAACTCCACCATTATCAGCCACATAATCGATATAGGCCTTACCAAAATTATAAGCTTGTACTGCTGTCCAAGGATCCACCTTATGGTGGGCAGCTTCTTCCAGATTTTCCGACAAAACCGTCACCCCTTGACGAATACTTTCTTTTCGATCTGTTATGGAGTTGGTCACCCCTGTAGAACTTTCACTGGACTGCATCACGTCATCTGTCTTCCCCTTGGTTTCTGTGTAGATCATAGCCAGAACCAAATCGACATTGGTTGTATTTTCAATGTCGTCCTCAGCCAAAACCTCCTTAACCAGGGATTCATAGGTTAAAACATGTTGTATATTGGCATGGATTCGATAGCATTGGATACCTATGATGAGGACTACGACAAAAACCGCCAGACGTCTTATCCATTTAAACATATTATTTATTGATGATATCCTCGATATTTTTGATGAGAATAGAGTAGGTGCCATCAGGATTTTGAATAAACTCAACACTGTCAGCATCCTGATACACATTATTAGGCACGATTAACTCAATTCCGTTCGATAACGATAATTTTTGATTCTCCAATTTCTTAGTCTGACGAGAATGGTCAATATCTGAAACTGAAATAGGTTCAGGAATGACCTCTTTGAGCTCATCAACGAAGGTCAAACGAGCTGTCAAATTATTATCAAAGAGCTGGTCTGCCAATTTTTCAGGTGATATCTCTTGATCTTCTTCCAAATTATTGAAAATAGCAGATTTCATTTTTCCTTGGAAGTTAAAATCATCCTGATTAAAATTCTCAGCAATCTTCTGGGCAGTGTCTTCAACCATCTTAATCGATTTTTTGACAGATTGTTCAGGCTGGACCTGCAACAGATTTTCAGAGAAATAATTGGCAAAGCTTCCATTATGCTTGATTCGCTTTTCAATCAAATAATACTGCTTACTACTACGATTGATTACCAAAGCTTCATCAGGTGTTTGGGCCGCAGAAGGCAAATTATTTTGTGACAATTGAATAGGATGTTGGCTATCTCCCAAAGAATGAATCAAACTATCCTTGAGAGCAATACGCAAGAAAGCAAAATACTCTTGCCCTTCTTTGTCAAACTGAATAAAGACCAAATCATTGGTCTTTTGATCTTCAGAAATGACAAATTCTTCCTTCCAAAGTTGGGCAATCTTAACTGAGCTTTCCATCAAATCATCTCCTAAATGACTGATGAAAACATTCTCTGCATCGAAATAACCACGTTTAGCCTCATCTGAGAAAACTTTAGAGAGTTTTTTCGAAAATACTCATCTAAGCGTGGCGTTATTTCAAGAGGCCCTTCTGCTAAAACCAGCTCCGTATCATTTGGCGAAAACTGGTGAATGATAATGCGTTTAATATATAGATCTAACATAGTCTTTTAATAAAGTGGGAAGGCATCTGTAAGAGCTTTAACTTCTCCACGAATGCGTTCCAAAACTTCAGGTTTATCGTGATTTTCCAAAGTTTCAACCATTAATTCAGCAATTTTACGGCTCTCAGCTTCACCCATACCACGACTTGTAATGGCTGGACTACCAACACGGATACCAGATGTCTTGAATGGAGACAATTGCTCGTAAGGAATACCATTCTTGTTCAAAGTAATATTAACCTCTTCAAGAACGTTTTGTGCAACTTTACCATTTTCAACAACTTTAGTAACATCAACCAAGAAGAGGTGATTGTTAGTGCCACCTGAGATAACACGGAAATCTGGATGTTGATTGAAAACGTCAGCCATGGCAGCAGCATTCTTGATAACATTTTCACCATATTCCTTAAAGGCAGGGTCAAGTGCTTCTTTAAGAGCAACAGCCTTGGCAGCAATAACATGTTCCAAAGGACCGCCTTGCAAACCAGGGAAGACCGCAGAATTCAATTTTTTAGCGATTTCTTCATCATCAGTCAAAATCAAACCACCACGAGGACCACGAAGTGTCTTGTGAGTTGTTGTAGTTGTCACATGTGCATGAGGAACTGGACTTGGATGATGACCAGAGGCTACAAGACCAGCAATGTGAGCCATATCTACCATGAGGTAGGCACCTACAGCATCAGCAATTTCACGGAATTTAGCAAAATCAATGATACGTGAGTATGCTGAAGCCCCTGCCACGATAAGTTTTGGTTTCACTTCTTTTGCTTGAGCAAGGATAGCATCATAATCAAGAAGTTCACTTTCCTTATCAACATTGTAAGCCACAAAGTTATAGGTCTTACCAGAGAAGCTAACTGGTGCACCATGTGTCAAGTGACCACCCGCTGACAAATCCATTCCCATAACCGTATCACCTGGTTGAATCAAAGACATGTAAACCGCAGCATTGGCTTGGCTACCTGAGTGAGGTTGCACGTTAGCAAATTTTGCTCCAAAAGTTCTTTGGCACGCTCAATAGCAAGAGACTCGACCACATCAATCACGTCTGTACCACCATAGTAACGTTTACCTGGATAGCCTTCTGCGTACTTGTTAGTCAAGAGAGTTCCTTGAGCAGCCATTACTGCTTTAGATACCACGTTCTCAGAGGCAATCAACTCAATATTGTTTTGCTGACGTTCTGCCTCAGCATCAATGGCATTCCAAAGTTCAGGGTCAAATGCTTTGTAATCTTCTTTATCAAAAATCATAGAGGTCTCCTTTGAGGTCTAATGGGGTTCAATCAACTCACCCACATACAGTTGGAAATTATCTCACACTTCCATAGGTCTCTGTTAGTCATTTATTCTCTGGTCAACTCTGGTAGAGCTGCCAATAAGTCTTATCCTTTTGTCAATTTAATAAACCGTTTCTGCATCTTATCACAAGTATAACCTACTTTTTCATAAAATGCATGCGCACCCAGACGATGGTCTGCAGAATTTAAGCGAATAAACTCATAACCGCGTCTTTTTGTTTCTTGCTCCAACCCTTCAAGTAAAATTTTACCGATCCCCATCCCTTGTCTTTGAGGTAAAACTGCTCAAGCCAAGATATTAAATCCTACATTGGAATAGAGACATTCATAAACCTCTGCATGAACGTAGCCAAGGAGTTCATGACTAGCATCATCCTCATAACCTAGTAGAAAATGATGTGGGTCTTTGGATAATCTAGCTAGTTGACTAGCCGTTTCCTCTGAACTAAAAGCATAACCTAAAGCCTCTTTGTTAATCTCACAAATTGCTTCAACATCTGACGCTATCAAATCACGTAGCATGTTATACCTCCTCGAAAGGGATTTTTGGTAGCTTGGCAAGAATGTCTTCTTGAGTGATAGAACCTTGCCGTAAAATTTTCACCTTGTTGCCAGACAAATCCAAAATTGTCGAATCTACACCTAACAAGGCATCATCATCTTGATAGCCAGTTACCTGAAAATCAAATTGGGCTCTTATTTGGTCAAAATAACGACCACTAGCCTTCCCAGACTTATTAGCAGATGGACCAATCAAAGGGCCCTCAGATTGAATCAGCTCTCTAGTGACAGGATGGTCTGGCAAACGAAAGCCAACTGTCGCCAAACCAGAATTAATCCATCTGGGGACTTTATCATTAGCTTTTAAAATGATAGTCAAAGGTCCAGGCAAAAAAGCATCATACAATTGTTTTAAATACTTGGGCTGCTCTTTTGAATAAGCCAGGATATCTTCATAAGAAGCGACATTCAAATTCATGGCTTTATCTCTAGGACGATTTTTCAGCTCATAGACATGGTTCACAGCACTCTCATCCAAAGCCTTAGCAAATAAACCATAGACAGTCTCTGTAGGAAGAACAACTGCGCCACCGTCAGACAAGATTTCTCTTAACACTTTCTTATTTTTCATCATCCATCACGACCATTCTATCTTGTCCAAATTGGTCCTTAAGGACACGCACTCGCTTATCTGGAAAATGTAGAGACAAGAGTCCCTTCAAATCCTGGCCCTGCTTATAGCCAATTTCAAAGTAGAGCTTTCCACTAGGAGTCAAATACTTATCTGCCTCCTCAATAATCTGTCTATAAATGGCAAGTCCCTCTTCATCAGCAAACAAGGCCATCTTTGGCTCGCTAGCCAAGACATTGACCTCAACTTCGTTCTTATCATTTTCAGAAATATAGGGAGGATTTGACACAATGATATCAAAACTGCCAGAAATATTTTCGAAAACATCCGATTGAACAAAGCTAATGTCTACCTGATTTAGCTTAGCATTCTCCTTGGCAAGCTCTAGCGCATCAACTGACAAGTCACTAGCTGTTACTTGCCAAAGGAGGCGACTCTTTTTCAGGGATACCGAAATAGCACCACTCCCAGTTCCAATATCAAGAACCTTAAGCTCTGTGCTTGGGTTTTCCGCTAAAATCAAGTCCACTAATTCCTCAGTTTCAGGACGTGGAATCAAGACTCGTTCATCAACCTGAAAACGTAAACCATGAAAGACTTCATAGCCCAAGATATACTGGGCAGGCTTGTGATTCTTTAGTTGGCTAAATACATGAGCTAATAGCTCAGCATCCTCCTCTGAAACTTCCTGACGCAATTGAAGAACAAAATGAGTCAAGTCCCATTGCTTCAAACCACGATAAACAAAGGATAGGGCCTCTGGCTCTTCTCCAACAGCCTCAAGCTGCTTCTCATAGTCAGCCAGAACATCCGCTAAAATCATTTGTTAAGCTCTTCCAATTTTTGAGTTTGATCGTAAAGAACAAGAGCATCAATGACTTCATCCATTTTCCCAGCCAAAATCGTATCTAGTTTTTGAAGGGTCAAACCAATACGGTGATCCGTTACACGGTTTTGTGGGAAGTTGTAAGTACGGATACGCTCTGAACGGTCCCCTGTACCAACAGTAGATTTACGCTCAGCATCTTGTTCATCTTGAGCAATCTGTGCAAAGTGGTCCGCAACACGCGCACGGATAATCTTCATGGCTTTATCACGGTTCTTCTGTTGTGTACGTTCTTCTTGCATCTCTACTTTGATTCCAGTAGGAATGTGAACCATACGAACCGCAGTCGCAACCTTATTGACGTTCTGACCACCAGCACCAGATGCGTGATAGATATCGACACGAAGGTCCTTAGGATCAATTTCGTACTCTACTTCTTCAACTTCTGGCATAACCAAAACAGTTGCTGTCGAGGTATGAACACGACCTTGGCTCTCAGTCACAGGCACACGTTGTACACGGTGTGCTCCTGATTCATATTTGAGTTTTGAGTAGACTGATTGTCCTGAAACCATGGCAACCACTTCTTTGATACCACCAACACCATTGTAAGATGCTTCCATAACCTCAAAGCGCCAACCTTGTGTTTCTGCGTATTTTTGGTACATAGCTAAAAGGTCACCTGCAAACAAGGCAGCTTCATCACCACCTGCGGCTCCACGGATTTCGAGGATAATATTCTTGTCATCATTAGGGTCTTTTGGCAAGAGAAGAATTTTCAAACGTTCTTCATACTCTTCTTTAGCGGCTTTAGATTCTTTAAGCTCTTCCTTAGCCATTTCTTCCAAATCAGGATCACCGCTTGCTTCCTTAATCATCTCTTCAGCATCTGAGATACTTTGAATGACTTGCTTGTACTCACGGTAAGCTGTCACAGTTTCACGAGTATTTGCCTCTTCACGTGACAACTCCATGAAGCGTTTAGTGTCTGAAACGACTTCAGGGTCACTAAGCAATTCACCCAATTCCTCATAACGGTCTTCAACCGCTTGTAACTGATCATAAATATTCATTTGTTATCTTTACTCCTTATATAACTAATAGTCGTTTTTAGGCCTTATTCAAAGGGATTATGTTTTCTTGAGGGGGATTAAACCAGTGCTTTCGACAAACAGAGATATAACTCTCGTGTCCTCCAATTTGAACTTGTGCTCCCTCATATACTGGCTTACCATGTTCCATACGAAGAACCATGGTTGCCTTTCTCGAGCAATAATGACAAATGGTCTTTATCTCATCAATCTTATCAGACAATAGCAAAAGATATTTAGAACCTTCAAAGAGATTGTTCTGAAAATCATTTTTGAGACCAAAAGCCATCACTGGGATATCTAACTCATCAACAATTCGTGCCAAATCATAGACATTCGCACGAGTCAAAAACTGAGCCTCATCAACTAAAACACAGTAAGGTCGTGGATCCATATTAGCAATGTAACCAAAAATATCCGTATCATCACCAATAGGATAGGCCTTCCGCTTCATGCCAATACGACTAGAGATATAGCCGACCCCATCTCGATTATCCAAACGACTGGTCAACAGTACTACTGGTTTTCCTTGTTCTTCGTAATTATAGGCAACCTTAAGAATCTCAATGGATTTCCCAGAATCCATGGTGCCGTAGCGAAAATAAAGTTGTGCCAAACCAGTCTCCTCTAAAATATGTATTGTACTTATTTTATCATAATTCCAAGCGTAAAAGGGAGGGAGACTGAACAATTTTTGAAAAAGTTCGCCTCTCTCCCTTATTTTTATGATAGGTTTGACTGATGTTCCAAATGGCTCAATCTTATCACCCTAATATAGTTTTACCAGTCTATTTACTTCTTATGAATAGGCTTTAGCCAATCTATCAAGAAGTTCTGCTTTCTCCTCATCGCTAGCAAATGAAGCTTCGATTGCTGTCTTATTATGAGCATAGAAGTCTTGAACTGAGCTATCAAAATGCTTGTGATAGAGTTCGTACTCTTTGGTCAGGTTTGTATCAGAAACGGTACGATTGTCCGTATTAATAGTAATATTAGCACCTGCCGCTTTCATTTTTAGATAAGGAAAATCATCAACTGTAACGGCTGCCTTGGTCTGGAGATTACTTGTTAAACATAACTCTCCTGTGACACCATTTTTGACAAACTCTTCCAAAAGCTCAGACTCTTGAGCCAAGATCGTTGCATGGCCATTACGCTTAATTCCCATGGCAATCGACTCAGCCAAAAGGCTGGACAACCACACTCACCAGCATGGAAAGTCATCGGACGGTTGTAACTTTGGACTTGCTCAATTAGAGGTTTAATCGCTTTAGGTCCATAATGATGCTCATCTCCGGCAAAATCAAAACCAACAAAGTCACTATTTTCAACTTCATTCGCTTCATCAAGAATACGAGCCGTTAATTCTTGATCTGATTGGCGCATGCCACAAACTAGAGCCTTGGCTACAATACCAAATTCTGCTTGAGCTTGACGTAAGCCCTGACAAACGGCATCAATGGTTTCAGCGACAGTCAATCCCTTATCCATCGATAATTCGGGAGCAAAACGCACTTCAATATAGATGACATTTTCAAGAGCAGCCTGTTTAGCAACATCATAAGCCGCAACGGTCAAGGCTTCCTTTGTTTGAAGCAAAGGACGAATATAATCAAAAGCCTCAAGATAATCTAAGAGACTCTCACAGGTAGCAGGTGCTGTCACATGGTGTTTGAGCTCTGCATCGTCCTCAGGCAACTCAATCTGTGCCAAGTCAGCTAGGTGACGAATAGTTTCCAATGATAGAGAACCATCCAAATGGCAGTGTAGTTCTGTTTTAGCCAACTTATGAAAATCAATAGCAGTCATTCTTTTCTTCCTCTCTAAACAATATGTTTTTTATCAGATAAAAATTAATTTTTACTATCTTATCATTCTTATAGAAAAAGTCAAGGTGTCGCGCCTAATAGGACGTAGTAGATTCTTGAAATGCCATTAGCATTTTGTTAGGATGTAACTATCAAGAATACAAGGAGAAACTTTATGTCTGACTATATTTTACCAGTAGTTTGGGAAAACCCAACCTCTATGGGAGGTGCCTGGGGTGGCCTCAATCAACCTACAGCTGGTGCACGTTTTGAACAAACTTTACCTAAAGGTGACCAACCTTTCCAACTCTATACTCTTCCGACACCAAATGGTATCAAGGCAACTATCATGCTGGAAGAATTGAAAGAACTTGGTGTAACTCAAGCAGGTTATGACGCTTATCGTATTAAGATTGGTGACGGTGACCAATTTGGCTCAGACTTTGTTTCAATCAATCCAAACTCAAAGATTCCAGCCATGATGGATTACTCTGAAGACCAACCGGTTCGTGTCTTCGAATCAGCTAACATCCTCCTTTACTTGGCTGAAAAATTCGGCAAACTCATTCCAACTAATCACGCAAAACGTACGGAAGTTCTCAACTGGCTCTTTTGGCAAACAGGTGCTGCGCCTTTTCTAGGTGGTGGCTTTGGGCACTTCTTCCACTATGCACCTGAAAAAATCGAATATGCCATCAACCGTTTTGCCATGGAAGCCAAACGCCAACTTGACCTGCTGGATAAAGAATTAGCAACCAAACCTTATATTGCTGGTGATGAGTACACTATCGCTGATATCGCCATCTGGTCTTGGTATGGTCGTCTTGCTCAAGATAAGATTTGGGATAAGGCTGGTACTTTCCTTGATGTTAAAGAATACAAGCACCTTCAAGCATGGACTGAAAAAATTGCCAACCGTCCAGCGGTTAAACGTGGACTTGAAGTCGACTATAAAGATATCTAATTTTATAACGGTTTGCCTAGGCTAACCGTTTTTCTATTGTTTCATGATATAATAGAAACAAAATCATAAGGAGACATTCATGACTGTATTTCAAGCTATTTTAGAAAAAATTAAAGCCCATGACACTATTATTATTCACCGCCACCAAAGACCTGACCCTGATGCCATTGGTAGTCAGGTAGGACTGAAGGAAATTTTAAAAACAAACTTTCCAGATAAAAAGGTTCTTGCGACAGGTGTCAATGAACCGACCTTATCTTGGATTGCTGAAATGGATAAGGTGACTGACCAAGACTATGAAGGAGCGCTTGTTATTGTTACCGATACAGCCAACACTCCTCGTATCGACGACGACCGTTTTGATAAAGGGGACTTTCTTATCAAAATTGACCATCATCCTAACGACGATGCCTACGGTGATCTTCTCTTAGTTGATACGACTGCTTCAAGTGCCAGCGAAATTGTGACTGACTGGGCTCTCACTCTTGGCCTTTCCTTGTCAGATGCCGCTGCTCGTGTTCTCTACAATGGTATTGTTGGCGATACAGGTCGCTTCCTCTTTCCATCTACGACTCCTAAAACACTTCAAATCGCGGCTAAACTTCGTGAATACGACTTTGATTTTGCAGCAATGGCTCGTCGTATGGACAGTTTTCCTTTCAAAATTGCTAAACTACAAGGTTATGTTTTCGATAATCTAGAAGTCGATGAAAATGGTGCAGCTCGAGTTGTCTTGACACGAAAGATTTTGGATGAATTCAATGTCACTGATGCTGAAAGTTCTGCAATTGTTGGCACTCCAGGTCCGTATTGATTGCGTCGAATCTTGGGCTATTTTCGTAGAGCAGCCTGAGGGACATTACCGTGTCCGTCTACGTAGTAAAAGCATTGTCATCAACGAGATTGCCAAACGCCATGATGGTGGCGGCCACCCACTTGCTAGTGGGGCCAATTCCTACAGCTTAGAAGAAAACGAACAAATCTATCAAGAAATTAAGGATACTGTTGCCCATGCAACTCACTAATCGTCGTGTACGTCTCATGGGAACTGTGATTGACGTCTCTATCTATCATAAAGAACCAGAACCCCTGCTAGACCAAGTTGAAGCACTTCTACATACCTACAATAAGCGCTTCTCTCAGCCAATGACGACAGTTCCGAACTCATGAAAATTAACAAGGCAGCAGGCTTACATTCCGGTGAAAGTTCACCCAGAGCTTTTTGAACTTATTGCTCTTGGAAAATGGCATAGCTGCCAACCTGGAAGTCACCTTAATATTGCCATCGGACCTCTCATTCAGACTTGGCGCATTGGTTTTTCTGATGCCAAGCTGCCTCTGCCTGAAGAAATTCCTCCGCTCCTGGAAATTATCAATCCCAATGCCATTGTTCTATCCGAGGAAAATCAAAGCGTTTTTCTCAAAGAAAAAGGGATGAAAATTGATCTTGGCGCCCTGGCAAAAGGATATATTGCAGATCGTATTGCAGATTTTCTTAAAGCTGAAAAAAAGTGACCAGTGCCCTAATCAATCTTGGAGGTAATGTTCTAACCTTTGGACCAGCCTCCATAATCCTGATAAAAAATGGCGGATTGGTATTCAAAATCCCAAGGAGACTAGAAACACAAATCTTATGGTGCTTGCTATAAGAGACCAATCTATTGTCACTTCAGGAATCTATGAACGCACTTTTGAAATAAATGGCAAAACCTATCATCATATTTTCGATAGTCAAACTGGCTACCCTGTCTCTAGTGATCTAGCTAGTCTTACCATCATTTCATCCCTCTCAGTGGATGGTGAAATTTGGACAACCCGCTTATTTGGCTCTAGTCTCGAACACATATTCCAAGAAGTTAGTTCACAAGCTGAGCTTGAAGCAATCATCGTTGATAAAGATAATCGATGCTTTCAGACAGGCGCATTTACAAAATGCGAATTTCCTAAAAATAGTAAAAAGACTTGTCAAGTAGACCACCTTTTGATAAACTAAAATAGTTAAAAAACTATGGTGCGGAAAGTACCATGGCAGAAAGGAAATATTTTAACATGAAAAAAGATATCCATCCAGATTACCGTCAAGTAGTATTCATGGACACAACTACTGGTTACCAATTCCTTAGCGGTTCAACTAAACACTCAAACGAAACAGTTGAATTCGAAGGTGAAACTTACCCATTGATCCGTGTTGAAATTTCATCAGACTCACACCCATTCTACACTGGACGTCAAAAGTTCACACAAGCAGATGGACGTGTGGATCGTTTCAACAAAAAATACGGTCTCAAATAAGCAACATCTTGTTGTTAAGCCATTCCGATTGGAATGGCTTTTTTGTGTGCTCTTGGGTGTAATCTCTCCTTCCCATCCTTTAAAAATAAAAAAACAGCTTCCATATGGAAACCGTTTATTCCTATTAACCTGCTTTACCAATAGCCAAAGCCCAGATAAAGAAGAGAGCAAATCCGAACAAGAAGATCAAACCTGCAATGGCAAGTCCTTTCAACCAAGTTGGAAGGTCTTTCTTCTCTTTTGTAACAAGAACGTAATTCAAAAGCGCAAAGAAAGGTGTTGTAAGGAATGAACCAATCATGGCAAAACGAAGCATTGTTGCTACTTGACCTTGGAAGAAGAAAATAATGATGAGACCAAGAATAGCTGTCAATGTCATCCAAACATTCAATGGTGTTTGATTTTTTCTTTTGGTTAAACAAAAGACGAAGAGATGTTTCATTCAACACGTGAATAACCATCGATAACAGTAATCACAGTACCAAAGATACATAAGAAAGCGATAAAGGTAATCAAATAGCGTGACCACTCACCAAGTACTGAGGCATACATACCAACAAACTGAGCAATATACTTAGCTGATGCTGCTTCTACTGGTTTACCAGTTGGATACTGGATAAGAGCTCCGAGGGCTACAAAGAATACTGCAAGAATAGCTGTTCCGATGTAACCAACGTTGAAAGTCAAAGAGGGCATCATCAGTGTTAAAATCAACCGTTTTCTTTTTTCTCAGCTGACCAAAGTGAGTTAATGGCTGAAATTTCAATTGGTGCTGGCATCCATCCAAGAAGTGAAACGATAAATGGAAGGGCTGCTAACTGCCATGGTGTTTTTTCAACGAAGTCAGCACTATACTCTGGGTGTTTGATTGCTGCAATAATGACTGCTGCTACTGTTGCGATAGTCAAAGGCTGACATGATCCATTTAGCCATACCATCAAGAAGTTTGTAACCACCAAAGAGTAACATACCCCAAATGATTGCAACCAAAATGATTGACCATGTGGTAATACTCAAACCAAGCATTGGAAAGGCACTAGCAATGATGGCTGAACAAAGAATAGAAACACCTGCAGTATTAACCAAGGCTGAAAAGACATTCAAAATAAAGAATACCCAAAGATAGAACTTACCTTTCTCAGCATAACCTTCAACAAGGGTTTTACCCGTATCTGCGGTATACTCGGCACCAAAACGGAAGAATGGGTATTTAAAGAGGTTGGCAAGAATAACCAAGCCTAGCAAGGCCCATCCATAAGAACCACCCGCTTGGGTAGATGAAACGATGTGGGAACCACCTACGGCCGCCGAAGCCATTAGGATACCGGGTCCCATTGCTTTTATTTTACTACGCCAGGTAGACTGACTAGATACACTTGTTTCTGACATAAGAAAATCTCCTAAAACAAATTTTCAGAATAATCTGAATTGATGTTTACCATTGTACACAATTGTTGGAATAATTTCAATAGCATTTCACATATTTTCTGAAAAATAGAAAAAAGCCATCCAAACGGACAGCTCTTTCACTATTTAGACAGACCTGTAAAGAAATCAACGATAGCTTGCCAGATTTTTGAGAAGATATTTTTGCTGTTCTCAACCGCTTTGTTGGCATTAAAGTTTAGGTTGATTCCAGAGAAGGTATTACCAGCTTTCGAAACGATAGAATCTTTAAGTGAACTCAAGCTCGACTTGAAACTAGCACTATCAATGATTGAAGACTTAGATAAATTCATAGCAAAATTCACTAAAAGATTGATTTGTGTATCAGAAAGATTCAAGTTGTAGTTATTGATGGTTTGCTGAACAATCGTTTTAGCTTGGTCTTCTGTTAACTTATCCCCTTTATCAGCAACAGCTGACTTAATATCAGTCATAGCTACATTAAGCTTGTCTGCATCATAGTCAGTCTTACCAGAATTTTCCTCATTGATTTGAGAAAGGGTTTTAAGTTCCTCTTGCGCAAGCTCTTTGCTTTCATCTGAAACTTTAGCCCCATTTTGCTCAAGGGAATAGTAAATACCAGCCAAGGCACTTTCTCCTGTAACTGCAATTGGTGCTGCTACCGTAATCTTAGCATGTTCAATACCAAGTGTCGTGGCAGCATTACGGTACATATCTGGAGTGATTTTCGTGATATTTTGCGGTGTCACAATCTCTACACTCAAGGTTTCCTTAGCACCCAGCTTAGCAATCTTAACCGAAGAATATAGCTGAAGACTAGAATCGTCAGCCACATTCATGATATTAGCGTAAGCAGATGTCGTCAAGGTCTTGACATTAGTATCCTTACTACTATCATACCCTAATAAATTCAAGGTTTCATTTCGTTGCTCTTCCGACAACGAATATCCCATCACATAGTCTGGTTGAACATAAGATTCATCAATAACCTTTTGGACTTGTGAAGATGTTGCTGCTTGAGCAACCGAAGTAAAGGCTGTTACTGAAGCCAATATAGCCATCCCAGTAACAAGAAGTTTTTTCAATTTCATGTGTGTTTCCTTTCGAAAATAGAATATTATTCCATAATCTCCTAAAGGACGACTGACTCTAGGCTCAGCCGTTCACCTATTATACCATGACTTAAAAAATTAAGGTCAAAAAAAAACTACTCGTGCAACTCCAAGGGAAGACCATCTGGATCAGCAAAGAAAGTCATCTTTTCACCGGTAAAAGTGTCCTTGCGAATAGGTTGGCAGGAAATACCCTTCTCTTCTAACTCTTTGACAACCTCTTCAATATTAGTCACTCTGAAAGCTAAATGACGTAAGCCACATGCCTCAGGATAAGACAGACGTTTTGGTGGCTCCACATAGGCTAGATCACTAGTCTTATTTCCAAAGATTTCCAGTTCTATATCACCACAACGTAGATCTAATTTATAATCATGACGTTCCGGACGGTGATTTTCCCGAATAATCTCAAAACCAAGTTTATTGACATAAAAATCTCGAGACAAGTCATAATCAGAAACAATAATAGCAACATGGTGCACTGTATTTAAAAACATATTTTCCTCCATAGAAAAAAGGCCCTAAGGCCCTTTCTTAACTTTGAAATTGATTGTATGACTTATTAAAGGCCTCAATAATATCTGAACTTGCCTTGTCAAAATCTACCTGTGATTTCAATTCACCTTTGACGATTGTACGCTGAGTTGCTTCAGCATCCGTACATGTTACAAAAGGGTAATTTCAGACTTGCCAGGTGTATCATCAACTACTGCTACTTCAGTTGGTTGGACAATTTTTACCTCACTAATGACATAAGTATAGACTTTATTTTTATCCGTAAGATAAATTTTCATGCCTTCCTTAGCCTTATCTAGTGGTGAGAAGAGCATGTCAGAAGCCCCAGCGATACCGAAAATATGGTGACTAGCCAATGAGTAGTTGTTTTCACCACCCATGACTTGATCTTCTTTCATCGTTCCTGCACCGTAAGTCAACTCTGTATTGCCAAGTCCTTTGAAAATAGGGAGATTGATACCTACCTCTGGAATAGCAATACCACCAACGACAGGAAGCTCTTGAGCATCCATCTGTGCCTGCAAGACAGACTCTGTACTAATTGATTTAACGGTATCAAAGTCAAAGCTAGTCTTAGCTTCCTTGTTTTTCTCAATAGTTTTTTTAGAAACCTTGCTCACTTGATACTTATTTGTATTCCAAGCAATCACTGTGTTTCGAATAGACTTATTGAAAATCAAGGCTAAACCAACAACCAAGAGAACAACAATCAACACCCAGCGAAGAATATCAAGCCACTTACGACGTTTTTTGTTACGTTATTTTTCTTATCTTTGCTCATTAGTTGTCACCACTTTCTTGATTTTCGGAAGCTTGTTCAACTTCTTCTGGCTCAACTAAAGCAAAGGTTACAATACGAGCAGAGTCATCCAAACGCATGACCTTAACCCCTTGAGTTGCACGACCAGTTTGTGAGATATTAGCAACTGCGGTACGGATAATAACACCCGTATCTGTTATGACCATAATATCCTCATCACCATAAACTGTGACAATACCTGCCAGGTTACCATTCTTCTCTGTGATATTAGCAGTCTTGATACCTTTACCACCACGACCCTTCGTTGGGTATTCAGTAGCTGAGGTACGCTTACCGTAACCTTTTTCGGTGACAATCAAGACTTCTTGGTCTTCAGTAATAGCAGCTGCACCAACAACTTGGTCACCGTCACGAAGGGTGACCCCTTTAACACCGGCAGCCATACGGCTCATGCTTCGAATCGTATTTTCCTTTTGAACGTACACTGTAACCAAATTTAGTACCAATGACAATTTCTTCATTACCAGTAGTCAAGAAGACATTGATTAGCTCGTCACCTTCTCTAAGTTTTAAGGCAATCAAGCCATTTTGACGAATGTTCTTAAATTCTGCTTCTTTGGTACGTTTAACCAGACCTTGGCGAGTTACAAAGACAAGATGATTATTTTCAGAAACTTCATCACTCTTAGCGTTAATGACAGTTTGAATGGTCTCGCCTTCGTCCAACTTCAAGAGATTGACAATAGGTAAGCCCTTGGCTGTACGACCATACTCAGGGATTTCATACCCCTTGAGACGGTATACACGCCCCTTATTGGTCATGAAGTAAAGGTGATCATGAGTGCTTGTTGAAACGATATCACGAACAAAGTCGTCATCGTTCACACCCGTCCGTTGAACTCCACGTCCTCCACGTTTTTGTGAACGGAACTCGTCCTGGGCTAAACGTTTAATATACCCCTTTGTTTGAAAGAGTGATAACAACATCTTCTTCTTCGATGAGATCTTCATCTTCAAGAGAAACGACTTCTCCGACCATAAGTTCTGTACGACGAGCATCTGCGAATTTACGCTTGCTTTCGTCCAGTTCTTCCTTGATGATGGCAATGACACGTTCTGGTTTTGCCAAAATATCGGCTAAATCAGCAATCAAGGCAAGAAGATCATTGTACTCATTTTGAATCTTATCACGTTCCAAACCTGTCAAACGACGCAAACGCATATCAAGAATAGCTTGACTTTGACGTTCCGTAAGTTCGAAGCGAGCCATCAACTCAGCTTGAGCCTCTGCATCAGTTTGACTGTTACGAATAATCGTAATCACTTCATCCAGATGATCAAGCGCAATTAACAAGCCTTCTAAAATATGGGCACGTGCCTCAGCCTTATCCTTGTCAAACTGTGTACGACGAACCACAACTTCTTGTTGGTGAGCAATATAGTCAGCCAAGATTTGACGAAGAGAAAGAATTTTGGAACACCCTTTTCAATGGCCAACATGTTGAAGCTAAAGTTAGTCTGAAGTTGAGTTAATTTGAACAAATTGTTCAAGATTACGTTGGCAGATGCATCACGACGCACTTCGATGATAAAACGTACCCCCTCACGAGAAGACTCGTCACGAACTGCTGTAATCCCCTCAATACGTTTTTCTTGTGCTAAACGAACGATATGTTCATGAACCTTGGTCTTATTGACCATATAAGGAAACTCAGTGACTACAATGCGCTCACGACCTGATTTTGTTGTTTCAATTTCGGTACGCGAACGAAGAACAATAGAGCCTTTACCAGTTTCGTAAGCACGGTGAATACCAGATTTCCCCATGACCAAACCTCCAGTTGGGAAAGTCGGGTCCAGGAAGGACTTCCATCAGTTCACGTGTTGTGACTTCAGGATTATCCATCATCAATTTGACAGCATCAATCGTTTCAGCCAAATTGTGTGGTGGAATGTTAGTTGCCATACCAACGGCAATCCCTGTCGCACCATTGACAAGAAGGTTGGGAATACGTGACGGAAGAACAATTGGCTCACGTTCTGATCCATCATAGTTATCTTGAAAATCTACAGTATTCTTATTGAGATCACGTAGCATTTCCAAGGCGATTTTAGACATACGCGCCTCAGTATAACGCTGAGCAGCAGCCCCATCTCCGTCCATAGAACCAAAGTTCCCGTGACCATCAACCAACATGTAACGGTAGCTCCACCATTGTGCCATACGGACCATGGCTTCATAGATAGATGAATCCCCGTGTGGGTGATATTTACCCATGACATCCCCGGTGAATACGGGCAGATTTTTTATGCGGCTTATCAGGTGTCACCCCAAGCTCATTCATTCCATAAAGAATACGACGTTGTACAGGTTTTAAACCGTCACGAACATCTGGAAGAGCACGAGACACGATAACACTCATGGCATAATCGATAAAACTCGTCTTCATCTCAGACGTCAAATTAACGTCAATTAAATTATTATCTTGCACTCTAAAAATGCCTCTTTTCTTTCATTCAAATCATTCCAAACTCTAATAAAAGAGTATAGAAAATTTCTATAATATTATACCATAAAACGCTTTATTTTTCAGTTGTGTAAAACGCTTTCATCCATTATTTACTTAATATTTCGTGACATCCATCACTTAAAGTGGTAGAATAAGCAGTGTATGGGGTAACCCAATTAAAAAAAAGGAGATGTTTAGACCCATGACTGCAACTAAACAACACAAAAAAGTCATCCTTGTTGGTGACGGTGCCGTAGGTTCATCTTACGCTTTCGCACTTGTAAACCAAGGTATCGCTCAAGAACTAGGTATCATTGAAATTCCACAATTGTTTGAAAAAAAGCTGTTGGTGATGCGCTTGACCTTAGCCACGCACTTGCTTTCACTTCACCTAAAAAAAATCTACGCAGCTAAATACGAAGACTGTGCGGATGCTGACCTTGTAGTTATCACTGCTGGTGCTCCACAAAAACCAGGTGAAACTCGTCTTGATCTTGTTGGTAAAAACCTTGCTATCAACAAATCTATCGTTACTCAAGTTGTTGAATCAGGCTTCAAAGGAATCTTCCTTGTAGCAGCTAACCCAGTTGACGTATTGACTTACTCAACATGGAAATTCTCAGGATTCCCTAAAGAACGCGTTATCGGTTCAGGTACTTCACTTGACTCAGCTCGTTTCCGTCAAGCACTTGCTGAAAAATTGGACGTTGATGCTCGTCCAGTGCACGCCTACATCATGGGTGAACATGGAGACTCAGAATTCGCTGTATGGTCACACGCTAACATCGCTGGTGTAAACCTTGAAGAATTCCTTAAAGACACTCAAAACGTTCAAGAAACTGAATTGATCGAATTGTTCGAAGGTGTTCGTGATGCCGCTTACACAATCATCAACAAAAAAGGTGCTACATACTATGGTATCGCCGTAGCTCTTGCTCGTATCACTAAAGCTATTCTTGACGATGAAAATGCAGTACTTCCATTGTCTGTATTCCAAGAAGGTCAATATGGTGTAAGCAACGTCTTTATCGGTCAACCTGCTATCGTAGGTGCACACGGTATCGTACGTCCAGTGAACATCCCATTGAACGATGCTGAACAACAAAAAATGAAAGCTTCTGCTGACGAATTGCAAGCTAGCATTGATGAAGCATGGAAAAACCCTGATTACCAAGAAGCTTCAAAAACTAATTTGACATTAGTTAAATAAAAGTCTCCACTAGGAGGCTTTTTTCGTATTTCAAAAAAAAAAAACAGCTAATTCGACTGAATTAGCTGTTTAAAATTATTTAGCTGAGATAGCTGCTTTAGCAATATAGCTAAGCGGTTGGTTAAAGTGTGGCAAGAAGAACAAATCAAGCAATTGAAGACGGTCGATCGTTACACCTTCTTGGATAGCCAATGAGAACATGTGGATTCCCATAGAGATGTCCATACGTGATACCATTTGAGCACCAAGAACTTTGCGTGTATCTTTGTCATAGACAATCTTGATTGTAACGTCTTCATTTTCATCTTCCATGAAGGCAGCTTTTGAAGATCTGTTGATTCTACTACTGCTGGATTGAAGCCAAAGCGATTTGCTTTTTCTTCTGTCAAACCAGTAGATACCATGTTCAAACCATAGATTGAGATACCATTTGATCCTTGAACACCGTTTGATTCAACATCGCCACCACCGGCATTATGACCACCGACAATACCTGAGCGAACAGCATTTGAAGCCAAGGCAATGTAGTTCACATCATCAAGGGCATTGTCATAAACGGTAGCACAGTCACCAACTGCATAAACATCTTTGATTGATGTTTCTTGTTTCTTATTAACAAGGTAAGCGCCATTACGGAATGTTTCCAATTTACCAGCACCAAGAGCTGTGTTAGGACGGAAACCAACTGCAAGGACAACCATATCGACATCGTAAGCATTTTTATCAGTGACGATACGTTCAACTTTAGTTTCTCCTTCAACTGCCTTAACAGTTTCACCAAATGCCAATTTGATACCGTGGCTTTCCATATTTTTAGCCATAAGGTCAGTCAAGTCATGGTCGTAATAACCTGCCAAACATGTATCAACAACGTCGATAAGGATAACTTCTTTTCCATGACGTTGGAAAGCTTCAGCCAATTCAACACCAATGTAACCAGCACCTACAACCGCTACACGTTTGATATCTTGAGATTTGTCGTTCAACTTATCGATAACTTCTTGGGCGTTTTGGAAAAGTTTAACGAATTGAAGGTTTTCAAGCGTAGCTTCGAAAGTACGGCTACCTTCTTTAATTTCGGCACCTTCGATTGGAGGCAAGATTGGTTGAGAACCTAGTAGCCAAAATCAATTTGTCATATGATTCAACGTGCTCTTTACCATCTACGAGGGCTGTAACAGTTTTACCATCAAAGTCAATAGACTCAACTGGTGAGTTCATATAAACTTTAGCACCCTTGCTTTCAAGTCCTTCTTTGTTGGCATAGAAAAGACCATCAGAACCAGAGATTTGATTACCGATCCAAAGAGCCATACCACAACCCAAGAATGAAATATTAGAGTTTTGGTCGAAAACAACTACTTCATTTTGGTCTCCGTAATTATCGAGAATAGTATTAATACTAAAAGTACCAGCGTGGTTAGCACCAACAACTACGATTTTTGACATAAGTTTGTCCAACTTTCTTTTGATAATAGTTTACTGTTTTATTCTACCATAATCAGAAAACGGTTACACCTTTTATGCTCAGACTTTGTTACTTTTTGAACAAATTAAGTTTCTATGCTCTAACACCCAAATAGGTCACGTCAAAATATGCAGAAAAACACTTTATGATGATGACCTTCCTTAACACCATCTCTGTCTTACCAAATCCTAGTAAGTCTACTTTGCCTTTTTAAAATATAAAAAAAGAGTGACTAACTTTCTCTTTAGAGAATGTCAACACTCTTTCTTATTAGACTAACTCATTAAAATCCCAAACGTCTGTCCAACCTTCATAAAATTCTGGTTCATGACATACCATGAGGACACTACCTTTGAAGGCCTGAAGGGCACGCTTCAATTCATCCTTGGCGTCAACATCCAAGTGGTTGGTCGGTTCATCCAGAACAAGAACATTATTTTCACGATTCATAAGGAGACAGAAGCGAACTTTAGCCTGCTCTCCACCTGAAAGCACTTGAATTTGGCTTTCAATATGTTTAGAGGTTAATCCGCATTTGGCTAGAGCCGCACGGACCTCAGCTTGATTTAAGGCTGGGAAAGGCATCCCAAACCGCTTCAAGAGGCGTCTGACGTGACCCTTCTGCTTCTTGCTCGAAGTAACCTAGGTCAATAAAGTCACCTGTTTCAACTTCTCCTTCTAGTGGTTGAATAATACCAAGCAGGCTCTTAAGTAAAGTAGTCTTACCGATACCATTGGCACCGACAATAGCTACCTTTTGATTACGTTCGAAGGTAAGATTCAAAGGAGCCTTGGTCAAAGGGCGGTCGTAACCAATAACGAGATCTTTGGTTTGGAAAATAAAACGTCCAGGTGTACGGCTTTCCTTGAAATGGAATTCAGGTTTTGGCTTCTCAGCCTGCAATTCAATAATTTCCATCTTATCCAATTTCTTCTGACGAGACATGGCCATATTTCGCGTAGCAACACGCGCCTTGTTACGGTTAACAAAATCTTGAAGGTCTGCAATTTCCTTTGCTGACGTTCATAGGCAGCTTCTAATTGAGCTTTCTTCATAGCATAGACAGATTGGAAATTATCATAATCACCTGCATAGCGAACCAAGTCTTGATTTTCAACATGATAGACAATGTTAATCACATCGTTTAGGAACGGAATATCATGCGAAATAAGAACAAAGGCATTCTCATACTCTTGGAGATAGCGTTTAAGCCAGGCGATGTGTTCAGCGTCCAAATAGTTTGTTGGCTCATCGAGGAGCAAGATATCTGGTTTTTCAAGCAATAACTTAGCCAAGAGAATCTTGGTACGTTGACCACCTGAAAGGTCCGTGACATCTGTATCCATGCCAAAATCCATGACACCTAGTGCACGGGCAACCTCATCAATCTTAGCATCTAGTGTATAGAAATCACGCGTTTCCAAGCGATCCTGAAGCTCACCCACTTCTTCCATCAGAGCATCAACGTCAGCTCCTTCGTCAGCCATAGACATGTAAATCTCGTTTGATACGGTCTTCAGTCTTAAGGAGTTCATCAAAAGCCGTACGAAGGACATCACGAACGGTCATTCCCTTTTCAAGAACAGCATGCTGATCCAAGTAACCCGCTGTAACGTACTTAGACCACTCTACCTTACCTTCATCTGGCTGCAATTTCCCAGTAACGATAGACATGAAGGTTGACTTTCCTTCACCGTTAGCACCGACAAGACCGATATGCTCACCTTTGAGCAAACGGAATGAGACATTTTCAAAAATAGCACGGTCACCAAATCCGTGACTAAGATTTTTGACTTCTAAAATAGACATAGCATATCTGGGCTGAACCTGCCTTCAGCCCTTTCCTTTCTTGACATTAACTCTACTATTTTACCATTTTTTAGTGAAAATTTGGACCTATGCTTCTGGAAAATTAAAAAGAAAAAACAGGACCAACCTGCTAACTCTTTAGTTTCTCTGTAAAATACGTTTAAAGACAGGATATAGGAGAGGAACAGCAATAATAGTCACTACTGATGTTCCAAAGGTTCCCCCTATTTTAGTAAATGCCAATACCATGGCAGCATTTACTGGTAAACCCGCAACGATACTATTAATAATCGTATACTTAATAAAATTCAAAATAATTTTGGTCACTGCCGCTATGACTCCAATGATTATGATGTTAGCCATTTTGTCATTTGATTTTAAAAAACTTTTCAAAAACAAGATAGAGAACATAACAAACAATCAAGGATTCTAAAATAGTAATCCAGACCTCAGCAGCATAGCCATTGAAAATATCAAATAGCCCTAACCCTACTGTTGCGACTAGCGCACCTTTTCTAGCACCGAAAATTAAAACAGCAATTACAACTAGGGCATTTCCCAGATGGACAAATTGAGGTCCGAAAGGAATACGAATAAACTGTACACTCACAATAATTAAAGCTGCATACAAACTTAGAATAACTAATTCACGTGTTTTATCACTTTTCATTTTTCTCCTCCAATAGGGCATTAAAACCACTGAATAAATAACCGATATGGGGCTCATAGCAAAGACCATACTTTAAAGGACGACCATCGGACAGTGTTGACGAAAGAACCCTATCCATAACATCCAAGGCCAAATCACAAACCTTTAGTAAATCAAGATTATAAAAGTAACCTGCTGATAAGATTGCCGTTAGTAAATCGCCGCTTCCATAAAAATGATTACCATAACGTTTTTGCATGCGATAAATCGTTTGATTAGTCTCTTTATCAAAATAAGCCAACCCAATTTTATCTGTCTCAAATGAGATACCTGTCAAAATAACTTTTCGAGGTCCAAGCTTGCTCAACTCTCTCAGAAGCTTTTCAACAGTAGTCTTATCATAGGAACCTGTTTCAAGATATGGAGTATCCGTCAACAAGGCAGCTTCTGTCAGATTGGGAATGATGACATCTGCCTGTTGACAGAAATCCTTCATGGCTTCTACATAGTTTCTATCAAATCCTTGATAGAGACGACCATTGTCACCCATAATAGGGTCAACAAATAGAGCTATCTGTTTATCACGAGCCAATTGACCTACACATTTTAATGCTTCTTCTGACTTAAAATAACCACTCACAAGGCCATCTACTATAAAATCCAAGTGGTCCCACTGCTCACAAAATCCCTTTTAGATCATCCGTAAGATCCCGTACATAGATATTTTCAAACTCCCTGTATGCGAAGATAAAAGAACTGTTGGTAGGGGAAGGACTTCAGTTTGACAGGCTGACATGATAGGTAGGCTACTAGTCAAAGCAACCTTACCTAGACCAACCAGGTCATTGGCAACAATTACTTTGGTCATCTATTTTCCTTCCCAGGTCTTTTTTAAACTGTTTCACAAAACCTGTGTGGAAATAAATGTAGTAGGCCACTCCTAAACCAAGAATAGCAGCTACAATGTCAAAGGGAATCTTCATAATAGCATAGGCAGGCGTACCGTAGATAAAGGCTCTTCCTAAGCCATAACCGACTAAGTCAATAATAGCCCCAATCAAGAGACCTAAAGCTGCCCTAGACTTACTCAATTTTCCTAAACGTCCTCCAACAATGAGTGCAATAGCGAGAACTTGAAGGCTATGTGTTACTAGAGTTACCCACATAGGAAGGGGGTAGAAAAGAAAATCTCCAATAAAGGAACCTACTCCGGCAATAATAACTGCTTCTGTAGGTGGGAAAATTAAACCAACTAGGAAAATAATAATCCCGTTAAAATAGAAATGACCTCCTGGCACAGGAATAGATAGGAGACTCGAGCTCAAAATAATGACAAGTGCCATGAAAAATGCAGAAATGGTTAAACGTTTTGCTGACATACCTAAAACTCCTTAGTCAATAAATATAGTATAAGTTTATGAAAATTCTGACGATTAAACAAGATAGTATTTTTATTACTGTATGGGTACAGATTTTGAGCAATAAAAAAACCACACGAACGTGTGGTGATCAAACTTATTGAGCTTTTTTATCAAAATATTTGACAGGTGCCTTTTCAAGATTTTGTAGGGAAAGCTTGGCTGTCGCGTTTGCCTCAGTACCATAATCAGAGAAATCAATGTTAAGATCATGATCAAAATCAGCAACGGCATAGTCAACAACGATTTCTTTAACTTCCTTAGGAGCAATCGTGGTTTTATTTGCAATCTTATCTCGGTCATCATCTTTAGAAAAGACTATTGTTGCCACCTTCACTTCTTCCTTCTCTTGTTTCACATCAAGGACTACCTTCATCAAAAAAGAGTGTAAGCATTCATGGTTTCTTTACTTGAGTTGCTAAGTTTATAGTGAACGCGTACAGCTTTTTGACCTTCTGGTGATTCGATTTTAGTTGCAGAAAGAACTTGTACACTTGCATCTTGTCCTGTAAATAGCATTTTGTTTTTATCGTAGGTCCAAGTAGGCTCTTTCTCTGGTGTACAAGCTGACAAACCGATAATAGTCAAGCATGCAAGAGCGAGAAGTCCTAAGATTTTCTTAAAATTCATTCTTATAATCTCCTTAAACTTGTTTGGGATGGGGGAATTTAGTTTTACCTTACAACCTTCTTATTATGTCAAAATCTAATAATCTTGTCAAATTTCTCTGGGCCTATTGCTCTGAGAGGACAAGTAAGGTAAAATAAGGAAAAATCTGTAAGGGGTCAGTTATGAGTATTTATCAAGATATTGTCGAGACCATTATCAAAGATATCCAAAATGGGACTTTGAAAAAAGGGAGTAAGCTCCCCTCTATTCGTCAACTAAGCCAGACTTATGCCTGTAGTAAGGACACAGCCCAAAGAGCACTCTTGGAACTAAAGTATCAAAACTATATTTACGCCGTACCCAAAAGTGGCTATTACGTCCTCGAAGGTCGCAATGAAGTCGATAATAAGGTTCTTCTTAACCTTAACGATTACAATCAATTGGCCTACGAGGATTTTAAGCTGTGTTTAGATGAAAGTTTGGCGGGTCATCAAGACTATCTCTTCAACTATTATCATGAACAAGCCGGACTCAAAGATTTGCTTGAAGCCTTAAAGAGTCGATTAATAGCTGACGATATTTATGTCAATTCGGATCAGATTGTCATAACCTCAGGAAGCCAACAGGCCCTCTACATCCTTTCACAGATGGATTTTGGTAATGGTGGCTACAAAATTCTCTTAGAACAACCTACCTATCATCGCATGAACCAGCTCGTTAACCGTCAGAATCTAGCTTACGAGACGATTAACCGTGGTTTTGATGGTTTAGATTTTGACCGCTTGGAAGAGTACTTTAAATCTGGACAGATTAAGTTCTTCTATACCATCAGTCGTTACTCCAATCCTCTTGGATTAAGCTATTCTGCCAGTGAAAAAGAAAAAGCTAGCTCAACTTGCCAATCAGTATAACGTTTATATCGTCGAGGATGACTATATGGGAGACTTTAGCGATAGTAAAAATCTCCCGATTCCCTACTATGACACCCAAAATCAGACCATCTACATCAAATCCTTTTCCATAGCTCTTTTTCCAGGTTTACGTCTAGGTAGCCTTGTCTTACCTCCTAATCTTAAGCCTACCTTTTTTGAGCCACAAGGGACTTATTGACTATGATACCAATCTCATCATGCAAAAAGCACTTTCCGTTTATCTCGAAAATGGCATGTTCCAAAAAACATTAAGAAACTTGGTGACCTCTTTCAACAAAACATGAGTAAAAGTCAAGCCATCATTGACAAATCTAAGGTTAGCATTCCTTTTCAGATTTCCCCTAGGCATGTGACCTGGCAACTTCCTAAGGAGTTTTCACTCGAAAAATTCAAAGCCCACAAGCAGATTCGCTTTTTAGAATCCTCCTTTATTAGACCAACTTCTGAAACTTATCTGCAGATAGGTCATGGACAGGAACTCGAATCCTTTATAAAACTTTTAAAAAGACAAAGTAACAATCAGACACAAAAAAGCCATCGCTTGATGGCTTTTCTTATTTAGTCTGCTCAAAGCGTAGGTGGACAATGACCTTGTCACCATAACCGTTACGCTCCAAATCTCGTTGCAAACGGTATGAAATATAATGTTCAGCAATATTGATAAAGCCAGCTTCCATAAGACGATTTTCAACCAATGACTGAATCATGTTAATGGTTGGGCGTTCCACTTGGGCGTCTTGAAGATCAAGCACTACTTTTTTCTTGTCACTTGAGCAAGGTTTTGGCGCCAAGTATCATCAAGAACATACACAGTCTGTGCTGCTTTTATGATGGCTTGGTAAATTTTATCAGGATCAAATTCAGCAACTTGACCATTACGTTTAATAATTTGCATGGCTACCCTCTTTTCAAGTCTTTTTCTTTTATTATGCAGAGAATTTACATATTTGTCAAGTGCAAATCACTGAAAGAGCTATTCGGACTGCTTATTCCCAGAATTTAGCAATGTAAAGTGGTTTGCCATGTCTATCAAAGGAAAGGGTTGCTATGTAGGACTCTGACTTATGATGGCGTATATAATTAGCGATTCTCTTATCACCGTTTATCAGGTGAATGTCATAAGTCTGCCCGTCAGAACTTTCAAAGTGAGCATTAATCCTAGCACTACTCGTTTTAGACCCAACATGACTAATATCTATTTGTTCAACTTGACCATCAATGGTTTTAGCTATAGGGCCTCTATAGTCTTTGTAAATAGTGACGGTAGCCAAAACATCATCAACCAAAACATAGGTCATTCCGAAAATAAACAGATAGACTATTGGGATAACAATGAAAGATAATTTACTTTTGCGAAACGTTTCTTTATGCCAAGCCCAAATATCCTGAGGTGACATGGTTAAAAATTTTTTAAAATATTGATGAACGAATAACCTGTAGACTAATAATACAAATATTACTTGCCCCAAGGGATAAGCAAAACTGGGTAAACCATCAATCAGAACATTGACTTTATCAGATTCAAAAGTGTAATGTCCTAATACCCCGTCAAAAAACTCTAAAAACAAATTAACTCCTTTTTTTGTAATATAGTCTAGTCACTTAAAAATCCATCTTCTCAGATGGATTTTTTAACTATTAACGAACCTCTGCTTCGACTTTCTCAGTAAAGGCTTTGGTGATTTTTTCCATGTATTTAGCAACTTCTTCATCTGTGAGGTTGTCATTTGGATTTTGGAAGGTAAGGCTATAAGCCATTGATTTCATTCCAGCACCAAGTTTTTCACCTGCGTAAACGTCGAAGAGTTTAACGGCAACCAAGCGTTTCACTCCTGCAGAGTAGATAGCATCAAGAACTTCTTGATGAGTAATTTCTGCCTTGAGAAGAAGGGCGATATCACGTGATACTGCAGGGAATTTTGTGATTTCAACAAATGGTTGAGCCGGTTGCAAGGCTGCTTCTACAGCACTAAGGTTAATTTCAGCCACATAAGTTTCTGGAATACCGTAGTTTTTAGCAGTTTGTGGGTGAACTTGACCAAGGAATCCAATCGTTTGACCATCAAGGACAATAGCAGCTGTACGACCTGGGTGCATACTTGCGAGATCTTTTGTCGCTACATAGTCAACTGAAACTTCAAGTTTATCAAAGAGTGCTTCAACAATACCTTTTGCATAGAAGAAATCAACTGGTGTTGCTTGGGTTTGGAAATCTTTTTCAGCTACAAGACCAGAAATAGCGAAGGCAAAGGTATTGATTTCATTTGGCAATTCCTCTTTTGGATTGCCCTTTTGTTCAAAGACCTTACCAATTTCGTAAATAGCAACGTTACTATTCTTACGGTTAACATTGTAAGCAACAGTATCAAGCATACCAGAGACCATGTTCTGACGGAGGGCTGAACGGTCAACAGTCATTGGCCACATCAACTCAGTCAAGTTAGTAGGTGTCACAGCAAATTCAACAGCTTTTTCAGGTGTAGTCAAAGCATATGAGATGATTTCCGTCAATCCAGCACCTTCAGCAATGGTACGAACCTTACGACGAAGCGCTTGTGTTTCAGTCAACTCACCAGCTGTTCCTGCTGCCTCTGGAAGTGTCGTAGGCAATTTTTCATAGCCGTAGATACGTGCAATTTCTTCAACCAAGTCTGCTTGGATACTGATATCCCAACGACGACGTGGTACAGATACAGTGAATTTATCAGCATCACCAGTCAATCCAAAACCAAGTTTCGCAAACACATCTTCAATATCCGCAAAAGTCAATTCTGTACCAAGGCGAACATTTACGTAGTCAAGGCTTGTAGAAACTTGGACTGGTTCTGTATCAACAGATCCCGCTTGAACACGGCCTGCAAGAACAGTACCATTTGCCAATTCTTGCAACATAGCTGCTGCAAAATCAAGTGCTTCAAGGACAGTATCGTTATTGATACCTTTTTCAAAACGTGATGATGATTCTGAACGAAGGTTGAGACGGCTACTTGTCTTACGAACTGATTTACCATCAAAAACAGCAGCTTCGAGAACGACATTTTTAGAATTGTTGTCAATTTCAGTTGAAGCGCCACCCATAACACCTGCGAGGGCAACTGGTTTGTCAGCAACTGTAATAACAATATCTTCAGCAGTCAATTCACGTTCTTCACCATCGAGAGTGACCAATTTTTCACCATCACGGGCATCACGAGCAACGATACGTGAATCTTCAAATTTATCCAAATCGAAGGCATGCATTGGTTGTCCAAAGTAAAGAAGAACATAGTTTGTCACGTCAACCACGTTGTTGATTGGACGGATACCAGCATTCATAAGAAGGTTTTGCAACCATTGTGGACTTGGTTGAACAGTGACATTCTCAACCACACGACTAGCATAAGTAGCCACTTTATCACTTTCGATGGCTACTGAAATCTTATCAGAAGCTGGTTTACTGTCTTCAGTAACCGTTTTTTCTGGGAAGTGAACAGATTTCCCATAGATTGCAGCAACTTCATGTGCCACACCACGCATAGACAGAGCATCCGCACGGTTAGGTGTAATTGACAATTCGATGATTTCATTATCAAGGTCAAGATATGGGAAAATGCTATCGCCAGGAACGGCATCTTCTGGCAAAATTTGGATACCATCCGCAAATTCCTTAGGAATAATGCTATCCGGAAGGCCGAGCTCTGCCAAAGAACAGATCATACCGAGAGATTCCATGCCGCGAATCTTACCTTTTTTGATCTTGTAGTTATCCGCAATACGGGCACCAGGAATGGCAACAATTACCTTGATGCCAGCAGTGACATTTGGAGCACCACAAACAATTTGACGTGGACCTTCTGCATCTCCAGTATCTACTTGACACAAGTGCAAGTGTGTGTCAGGCACATCTTCACATGACAAGACATGACCAACAACCAATTTTGACAAGCCCTCAGCAGGTGTCTCAACACCTTCCACTTCAATACCTGTCGTCGACATTTTTTCAGCGAGTTCAGCAGTGGTAACATCCACATCAACCAACTCTTTTAACCATTTATAACTAACTAGCATAATTATGATACCAAGCCCGTTAATAGCTCTCCGCAAAAATAGGAAAGGCAACGTTGGTGCATCAGCAGCGACTTTATCTTTTTTGCCCAGGGTGACTTTATTCTTTTCTCGAACCCAGAGCTTTCTGGGTGGCTTCAAATCCTTTCTGTAATTTAGGAATATGTATATCTGATATAAGAGGAAGACGAACTAACACGTTTAACCGCCTTATAAACTCCTCTCAATCAACTTAATAATAGGTTTATAGTTTTAATTTAAGCAACCAGTCGCGGTCTACTTTACCGTCACCAACTGGAAAATTGTGTTCTGCGAATTTTTCAAAGCCATATTTATCGTAAAATATCTGTGCTTTGAAATTCCTTTCCCAAACACCCAACCAGGCCCAATCACAACCTAGATCACGAGCTTCTTGTAGGGCAAATTCAAAAAGTTGCTTACCCAAGCCCATGCCTTGGAAGGCCTGACTGATATAAATACGTTGAATTTCAAAGGCATTATCCAAGTGTTGCTCTGTTTGAGCAGAACCAACATTTGTCTTTAGAAAACCTGCCTTTTCACCATCAACGAGAATGAAAAAAGTAACGCGATTCTTCATGAGTGATTTCATCCAAGAGAACTTCCTCAGAAAGTGTGGTGTCAAAGTAACCTTGCAACTGGGCTTCGGTATTATCATGAGCAAAAGTCTCTCTAAAGGTATCTTCGGAGATAACTTTTAATTCTGCTACTTCTTCCGGAAGAACCTTACGAATAACGACTGACATGACAACCTCCTAAACCTTATTTAAACTGTTCTGAGAAACGAACATCCCCTTGATAGAAACCACGGATGTCGTTAATACCATAACGAAGCATGGCAATACGTTCTTGACCAAGACCGAAGGCGAAACCTGAATATTCTTCAGAATCGACACCAGACATCTCAAGCACTTGTGGGTGAACCATACCAGCACCGAGGATCTCAATCCAACCAGTCTTCTTACATACGTTACATCCTTTACCACCACACTTGAAGCATGACACGTCAACCTCAACTGAAGGCTCAGTGAATGGGAAGTAAGATGGACGCAAACGGATTTGACGTTCTGCACCAAACATTTTTGGATAATCATTTCAAGCGTTCCCTTAAGATCACCCATTGAGATGTTTTTACCAACGACCAAACCTTCGATTTGGTGGAACTGGTGACTGTGAGTCGCATCATCAGTATCACGACGGAAAACACGTCCTGGTGAAATCATCTTAAGTGGACCTTTAGAAAAATCGTGTTTATCAAGTGTACGAGCTTGAACAGGACTTGTGTGTGTACGAAGCAAAATTTCTTCCGTAATGTAGAAGGTATCTTGCATGTCACGCGCTGGGTGGTCCTTAGGCAAGTTCATACGTTCAAAGTTATAGTAGTCAGTCTCAACTTCAAAACCATCAACGATTTGGAAGCCCATCCCCAAGAAAATGTCTTCGATTTCTTCAGCTGTTTGGCTAAGAATATGACGGTTACCAAGTTTGACTTGGCGTCCTGGAAGGGTTACGTCAAGACTTTCAGAGTCAAGTTGTGCTTGAATTTTAGCGGCTTCAACAACTTTAGCTGCTTCGTCAAAAGCTTCAGTCAAAACGTCACGAACTTCGTTGACCATTTTACCAACTTTAGGGCGTTCTTCATTAGGAAGGTCTTTAAGCCCCTTCAAAAGATCTGTCAAAGAGCCTTTTTACCCAAAACTGCAACACGCAATTCTTGTAATTCCTTAGAGTGTTCACTGCGCATTTCAGCCAGTTTAGCCTGCATTGAGGTTTTCAACTCTTGCAATTGTGTTTGTAAATCCATGAGATTCCTTTCTGATGTAACAATTTCGAATCGCAAACAAAAACCACATGCCAAAACTCCAACCCGGAGCGTTGACACGCGGTACCATCCGTTTTTATCTGGTTACCCAGACCTTGATTCGTCAGTCGTTTTCATGAGTGAATTCGCCGAACTTCCCTTGAGGAGGCTTCCAGTCCATGACCTCCAATCCCTGTCAATTTCCATAAGGTTACTATTCTCTACGACTTCTATTCAATTACTATTTATTTTACCAAAAAAGCAAAAAGCTTTCAAGAGCTGACAAAGAATCCTTTAGTTAATGCCAAAATGGAAAATATGTCTAAGATAATTGACACACCTATATAAACATGCTACAATTATGTCAGATAAAGTTGACATATTTAATTGCTACTTACAGTAACTCGTTAGCTTATCTTTCAGAAGGAGGTCCACTATGAATCATGTCAGGGAATTTAGAAAGAATATGGGACTTTCGCAATTAGAACTCGCAAAATCTATTGGTGTTTCCCGACAGACCATTAATATGATCGAAAATAACAAATATAACCCAACACTAGAGCTCTGTCTTAATCTAGCTAAAGCTCTAGATACGGATCTTAACAGTCTCTTTTTTGGGATGGAAATTCCGAATAGAGATATAAGATAGAAAGAGGTAAATCATGATTAAAGAAACTTTCACTGACAAACTCATTAAACGTTTTTACGGTATTACTGGACCTTTAGATGAACAAAAGCGCCAACAGGTTGATCGAATGGGTAACATGGCTTTCGTAGTTCTTTTCTTTACCTTACTTTGTGGTAATTGTATTGCCTTTCTTATAGGCTTTAAGTATCCCGAACTTGTAGCTCGTATTTATCCTATCCTCCTCTTGATTATCATTCTGTTAGTTAGCAGCATCCTTACTTATAAGTTAAAGATAAGTGCTGTTAATGCTTTTGACGAGGAAGAACTGACTGAGAAAGAACAAAAACAACTTAAACATGCGGGCCTTAAGTCAGGTTTATTCTTTGGCGTTTTTATGTTCTTAGGCATGCCCCTAGTTCACTTCTTAGTTGACAATAAAGACTATTTGACAGAATTATTCTCAATCCATAATATGCTATCAGGTATCAGGCATTTTTGAAGCTATCCTTTTGGGGCTATCATGCAGGGCTTGGTCAATGCTGGTATCAAACAAGCCAAATCTCAAGCTGAGAAAGGTGACCAATAAACTAAAAAGACAAAGAAAAATCCAGGTTTCCCAGCCTGGATTTTTCGCTCGAAAGAAGACTTCTTAGACCTGTATACGCGAAGCCTAAATGTGTCCAGAAAATCGTATCTTAACACATACACTATAACTAACTTCAAAAACACCATATCCCCATATGACATTTCCTTAAATATTGTAACATGTCAGTGCAAAATGACAAGTCACCCTCTCTCTCATAAAACCTAAAATCCTAATCATAGTCCTTGTTATGCCATTTTACGCAATCGATTGCGTAATTTTTGAAAGCGCAAACTTAATTATTTTCTGAAAGTCCTTGCAAATTTTTTGAGACTATAAAAAAGATAGTGATAAAGCTATCAACTATCTTTCATGAAAATATAATCTATTTTTAGTCTAAATCAAGGTCTTTTAGTTTGACCGAAACGATTTTCGAGACACCTGATTCCTGCATAGTTACCCCATAAATAGAGTCTGCTGCAGACATCGTTCCCTTTACGGTGGGTAACTACAATAAATTGACTGGACTTGTCAAAACGATTAAGGTAGTCACCGAAGCGTTTAACATTGGCTTCATCCAAAGCCGCTTCTACTTCGTCTAGAATAACAAATGGAATGGTCTTAACACGAATGATGGCAAAGAGAAGGGCCAGAGCTGACAAGGCCTTCTCGCCACCTGACATAAGGTTAAGCGATTGAATTTTCTTACCTGGTGGATGCACAGAAATTTCTACCCCAGCCTCTAGGAGATTGTCTGAGGTCAAAATCAAGTCTGCTGAACCTCCACCAAACATCTGGGTAAAGGTCTGTTTAAAGCTTTCTCGGATAGCCTCAAAGGTTGTTTTAAAGCGTGATTTCACTTCATCATCCATGTCATTTATGGTATTCAGAAGGAGACTCTTAGCTTCGAGCAAATCATCCTTTTGTCCGTTCAAGAAATCAAGACGTTGCTTAACCTCTTCAAACTGGGCAATAGCATCCACATTGACCGGACCCAAAGCTTTAATCGAACGCTCAAGACCTTGCAGACTCTGGCGAGTTTGTTCGACATTGTCAAGATGACTAGCCTGACCTTTGGCGACTTCAAGTGTCATCTGGTAATCTTCAGCCAACTGAGTCGCAAACTTACGAAGCAATTGACTAATCTGACTTTCACGTTCTTCCAGGCGAGTCTGCTGACGAATCAAGTCCTCATTACGATTACCAGCTTTAGCCAAACGCTCCTCCAAATCTTCCAACTGACCTTCGTAATCTTGCAGCTGAATCTTGGCACGAACAAGAGCTTGTTCCAAATCGTCCTTACGTTGGACAGCTTCTTTATGCTGTGCTTGCAAATGCGGAAGGCGATCAGTTTGGTCATCATTGACCTGGTTATTAAGGAGCGCTTGAAGATTATCCGATTCCTTCATTAACTCAGACAAGTCGGCTTGAAGACGAGTACTTTCTGTCCTAGCAAAACGCAATTCTGCTTGCAAATCACGTTCCTTCAACTGAAGTTTAGATTGCTTGTCTAAGAGAACCTGTTTTTGTTGGCCAAGTGCGTCTTTGTCTTCCTTAATAGCCTCAATACGGTCGTTAATGGCCTCACGCTTGGATGCAATTTGTGCTAACTCTGCTTTAAATTGTTCAGCCTTATCTTGAAGATTTGCTCCATCAGTTCCCTGAGAATCCTGTTTGAAACTATCCACTAGGGTTTGATTTTTTCCACCTCTGACAAGGCTTGTTGGTGTTCTAGGTCTAGTTTTTGCTCTTGCAGACGAGCATTTTCACCATCTACCTTAAGGTCTTCTAGTTCTTTCTGTAAAGCCTTACGTTTGATTTTGAGGGCTTCAACTTTGGCTTCACTATCACTTAATTGGACCTTGATCTGGTTAATTTCAGCAGTCAATTCATCCAGTTCAGGCTTGATAAAGAGATTATTATTTTGTTTGTTGGTACCACCAGCAAAGGCACCACCGGGACGAATCTCAGACCCGTCAAGAGTAACCATACGTACTTGGAAACGAACAGCTCGAGCAGCCTTATTAGCATTGTCAATGGTATCAAAGATTGCCGTAACCCCTAGGAGGTTTTGTAAAATATTAGATAAGCGTTCTTCATAGGTAACCAAATCGGAAGCCATACCAATAAAACCTGGTGCATTGGCAAGACTTTGAGCAAATTGTCCATTAAGTTGACGTGGTTTGATGGTTGTCAACGGCAAGAAAGTTGCACGCCCCTGACGATTGCGCTTCAAGTAGTCAATCGAACGCTTAGCAGCCGCTTCGTCCTCCACAATAATATTTTGCCCACTAGCTCCCATAGCAATTTCAAGAGCCGTCTGGTAGCGCGTATCAAAGGTCAAGTGTTCACTAACTGCACCAATAATTCCTTGAATGGATTGGGCGTTTTGAAGGACAGCCTTAACCCCTGCATAGAAATTAGAATGATTTTTTTGAATAGATTCAAGACTTTGACGACGGGCATCTTTACTCTTAAGGTGATCCATGAGGTCAAACATCTGCTTTTGAGCCTCTTGATAGTCCTTATCAATAGCCTGATAAGCCTGAGCCTTTTCTTTGTAGTTAGCTAGGAGGCTTTGAAGACTCTCTTGGGCTGCTTGATAAGCTTTTTGGGTTTCACTAGCTATTTCCTGAGCGGAGAGCAAGTCTGCCTGAGCTTGTTTATATTCTTCAGCTTGAGCCTCCAATGCTTGGGTCTGACTATCCATGTCGTGGGTAACCTGAGTCAAACTGTTGGAAACCTTGGCTTCCTCCTGCATCAGACCAACATAGTCCTCACGTAAACGTTCAATAAGCGTATCTGGGTCATCAGAAAATTGCTCCAGTTCTTTTTGAATAGCAATCAGCTCCTGGGCAAGGCTATCCAACTCTGCATTCAATTCAACTTGGCCTTGATTAACCTTATCGAGTGCTACCTGAGCTTCTTCTTTCAAATGCTCTAACTCACTGAGACGAGCTTCAGTTTCTTCTTTTTTCTCTGAACGCTGCTGACTCTCCATGGTATAAAGATCAATTTGACGCTCAAAGTCACTAATAAGACGTGTGACATCCACCAAGGTTTGTTGGTCAGAAGAAATTTGTTCTGAAATTTGATGGCGTTTTTGTTTGAGTTCTTGATTCTCAGTCTCAAGGCGATGGCGTTCCTCATAATAGCTGGTTAATTTTTCCTTGACCGCTGCCAAATCCTCTTGGGTCTGGCTCAAATCAGATTTACCAACTTCAATATCGTGGACCAAAAGATTAAGCTGAGTCTGTCTTCGTTCCTCATCTAATTCCAAATAACGTTTGGCAGTCGCAGCTTGCTTTTCAAGCGGTTTAACCTGACCGTCCAGCTCGTAGATGATATCTTCCAAACGATCAAGATTATCCTGAGTTTGATTAAGCTTGCTTTCCGTTTCTTTCTTACGTGTCTTATATTTGAGAACCCCTGCGGCTTCTTCGAAAATAGCGCGACGCTCTTCAGGTTTAGCATTAAAAATAGCCTCAACACGACCTTGGGAAATAATGGAAAAAGAATCACGCCCCAGACCGGTATCCATGAAGAGGTCATGAATATCACGCAGACGAACCTTACGACCATCAATCAAGTAATCATTGTCACCGTTTCGATAAATGTGACGCTCCACACGAATGGTTTCACCAGCACCCGCGATAAAGCCATCACTATTATCAAGAGTGACTGCCACTTCCGCATAGTTGAGAGCCTTACGAACCTCTGTTCCTGCAAAAATAACGTCAGGCATCTTGCCCCCACGCAAACTCTTGGCAGATGATTCACCCAGTGCCCAGCGTAGACTCTCTGTAATATTTGATTTTCCCGATCCATTTGGACCTACAACGGCTGTTACTCCCTTGTCAAAGACGACTTGCGTCTTGTCCGCAAAAGGATTTAAAGCCCTGCATTTCAATTGATTTCAAATACATGCTTAATTTCCTAGTTGTTCAAGGGCAGCCTTAGCCGCTGCCTGTTCAGCTAATTTCTTAGATTTTCCAAGACCTGTGCTGAGTTCCTTACCATCAACAGCTACCTGCATAGTAAATTCTTTGGCATGAGCTGGTCCAGACTCATCGATAACGGTATAAGTAATATCAACCGTACCATTGACCTGAAGACGCTCTTGCAAGGCTGTCTTATAGTCTGTTACGCGGTCAAAGTTTCCCTTTTTCAACCTGAGGAATCATGACCTGATTCAAAAATTTCTCAACAGCAGGTAACCCTTGATCCAGATAAAGGGCCCCGAGGAAGGCCTCCCAAAGGTCACCAAGGATAGTGGCACGTTCACGTCCACCAGATTTTTCTTCCCCTTTACCAAGACGGATATACTGCTCGAAACCACAAGCCTTTGTAAAGCCTGCCAAACTCTCTTCACGAACGATAGTACTACGCATCTTAGACATTTCCCCCTCTGGCTTGTTAGGGTAGCGTTTGTAAAGATAAACAGAAATGACTAATTGCAGAGCCGCGTCTCCTAAAAATTCCAAACGTTCATTATGTGAAATGTTTAGGAGGCGGTGCTCATTGGCATATGAGGTATGGGTAAATGCTGTTTCTAAGAGGTCTTTTTGGCTAAAAACAATACCAAAATCCTGCTCAAGTTTTTGTTCAAGTTGATTCATGAAACTTCCTTTCTTTTTAAGCACACTAACTATAATTATATCAAAAAAAAGCCAATTTTCATGATAGAAAACTGCTTTTAGACCCTATATCAGCTTATTTTGTGAGATTTAACCTATTCAACTAAAAAAGCTGAGCAAACTGCTCAACTTCATTTTCTTAATAATCAGGACGAACGACACCTGTAACTGTCTCACGTGTTGCCTCGACATCTTCTTCGAGGACAACCTTGATGATACGTTTGGCTTCTTCTGAGGTACATGCAACCAATGGCAAACGAAGTGGTCCAACTTCGAAACCAAGATGGTTGAGAACAGCCTTAACAGGTGCAGGGCTTGGTACTGAGAAGAGAGCGTTAACTTTAGGAATGAATTTACGTTGGATAGCTGCTGCTGTCTTGAGGTCACTATTTTCAATAGCTTCAAGCATGGCGTGCATCTCATCACCGTTTGTATGAGAGGCTACTGAGATGACACCGTTAGCTCCAAGGTTCATAGCGTGGAAGGCATCCCCATCTTCACCAGTATAAACCAAGAAATCTTCAGGTTTGTGCTCGATAAGGTAGGCCATATTAGCAAGGCTGGTACATTCTTTAACACCGATGATATTTGGATGTTCAGCCAAACGAAGCATGGTATCAGGAGCCATTTCAACAACCACACGACCAGGGATGTTGTAGATGATAATTGGCAAATCAGAAGCATCCGCAATGGCTTTGAAGTGTTGGTACATACCTTCTTGTGATGGCTTGTTGTAGTAAGGCACGATAGCAAGACCAGCTGCGAAACCACCAAATTTGGCAACTTCCTTAGCAAACTCGATAGAGTCGCGTGTATCGTTAGTACCGACACCTGCAATTAATGGCACACGTCCATTAACAATTTTCTGAACAGCCGCAAAGAGTTCCAACTCCTCATCGTGAGTAAGTGTTGGACTTTCAGCTGTTGTTCCCCGCCAAAAGAAGGGCTTCAGTATGGTGAGCCAAAAGATGCTCAGTCAATTCTGGAAGGGCATCATAATTGATTGAGCCATCTTCGTGGAAAGGTGTAATAAGGGCTGTGATCAGTTTGACATCTCTTAATTGATCAATTGACATAATATTCTCCTTCAACCGTTTTCTAATCCTTTCCATTTTACCATAATTTTGACCAGACAGACAGATAAGTTGACAATTTTCTGAAAACATGAGGACTGATTGTTTCAATTTGATGGCTCAAAAACAAAAAAACAGAGAGAAGTCTCTCTGCTTTATAGGATTCAGCTTGGATTTTTGTATTTGAATACAACACTAAATCCTTACTGATTTTCTGAATCATGACGCAGTGGTTGATTGGAACTACTCATGTTTGCAACATTCGTACTTCCTAATCAACTGTGCGGGGGTGTATAAAAAATTATAAAGGAGAAATCAAACTCTTCGAGTTACTGATTTCTGTTTCGCTCCCTATTTCAATTCAAACTTTAATTCAGCTGTTGGGCGTACGAGTCCACGTTCGTGAAGAGTTTCCGCGATTTGGACTGAGTTCCAAGCGGCACCTTTAAGGAGGTTATCTGAAACAACCCACATGTGGATACCTTTTTCAGCATCCAAATCTTTACGGATACGTCCAACGAATGTATCACGTGAACCTACAGCGTTAACAGCTTGTGGGTAGACTTGGTTAGCAACGTCGTCTTCAAGAACTGCACCAGGGAAGGCAGCAATAGCAGCTTTCACTTCGTCAATTGGTGCCACTTTTTTGTTTCAATATAGACTGACTCTGAGTGAGATGACAAGACTGGAATCCGCACACATGTTGCTGATACAGCAATGCTATCGTCTTCCATGATTTTCTTAGTTTCGTTTGTCATCTTCATTTCTTCGTAAGTGTAATCATTTTCAGTGAAGACATCGATTTGAGCCAAGGCGTTGAAGGCGATTGGGTAGTGTTTTTATCACCACCACATGGCAAGATTTCAGCTTTAACATCACGTGGGTTAACGCCGTCATTCAAAACTTCTTTCAACTCACGTTGGGTTTCAAGAATAGCTCCCATACCAGCCCCTGATACGGCTTGGTAAGTAGACACGATGATACGGTCCAAGCCCCATTTTTGACGAACCGGCTCAAGAGCAACCATCATTTGAATCGTTGAGCAGTTAGGGCAAGCGATAATAATCCGTTGTGAGCATCAAGCGCATGTGCATTGACCTCAGGTACAACCAATGGTACATCTGGGTTTTGACGGAAGTAAGATGTATTATCAACGACTACTGCACCTGCTTTAACAGCGTATGGTGCATATTTGGCAGATGTTGAGATCCACCAGCTGAGAAAAGTGCAATATCTACACCTTCAAATGCGTCTTCAGTCGTTTCTTCGATGGTCACGTCTTGACCCTTTAAATTGCAAGACTTTTCCTGCAGAACGAGCAGACGCAAGGTAGCGAATTTTATCGATTGGAAGTGTTGATTCTTCCAACATTTTGATCATTTGAGCACCAACGGCACCTGTAGCACCGACAACAGCAACTGTGTATCCCATAGTTAAACCTCTTTCGGAATTTTCTATCAATTTAGTTTAGTGAATCTATTATACTACGTTTAAGTCCAGTTGAAAAGGGTTAAAAGGCCAAGAATAAAGAAAAAATCCCCTACCAAATGGTAAGGGATAGGAGGCATCTTTCGATGAGAGTAGCAGGTTCACACAACTACTCAAGGTCCGCTCCTGCGTTACAATCTAATGTAGACCTCCTCAGCGCAAAAGGCTCTAAAGAGCCAATCGACTCATCGCATGTTTCTATTCTAGCATAATGAACGACAGAGTCAAGTCATGAATACCATGGAAATATCTTAGCCATTTGGCTTACTTTCCATCATCATGACCATCTTTATAACCACGTAGGTATTCTGTTTTTTCTGAAGTTGTTGTGAATTTGCCAAAAAGAGTTGATTCCTTTGAGTATGAATCATAATTATCAATGCCTTTGTCGGCATCCGCAAAGCCATCCTGATAGCCCTTGGTATAAGCGTTATTATTCACTTTTTTGAATGGTATGAATTCCCATAGCGATGATAAGAACGTCTGCTCATATACATCCAGAACCAGGGATTACGGATGACATCTTGTCTGTAATAACGGTCACGGGTTTGATAGTCGTCATTATTGTCAAAAACACTTTTGGACTGTTCATCTGAAAAATCATCATTTTGTTTGGAATACTTTTTGAGTGTCTCATCGTCACTAACTTTTGCACCTGATTGAAAGTTAGAACGTTCAGAGTCATTTAGCTCAGGAGATGACATCTTAGGCTTTGTGTATTCTGAATTTGTATCCGATTTTGACTTGCTAGAACTGTTACCAGAAGAGGAATGACTGTCTGAATAGCTCTGACTGCTACTTGATTTGGTACTAGAGTCAACGTCTGAATCCGAACTATGCGAGCTACTAGAACCATAAGTTTTACTAGATCCATTGTAACTGTCATGATCACTACTTGACTTGTAACTCTTACTAGACCCACTATCAGATTTATACCCTTTTCCTGAATTGCCATCAGAATGATGTCCTTTGCTTGAGCCAAAACCAGATTTGGATCCACTTCTGCTACCTCTACTTGAAGAACGCGAACCACTACGTCTGCTTCGTAGAGCGATGATGTTTTCAGAAGTTTCTTGAGCTTTAACTTCTTGTGCTGTTGTCAAAATTAGTCCTGAAACTAAGGTCACCCCTAAGAGAGTCATTGCTTTTTCATTAAAAAACCCTTTTTCATCTAATGGTCTTATTATACCATAGAACAAAAAACAGGGGAAAATTATAAAGAAAATTACATCAAAGGTCCAATCAAAGAAAAGAGATAGCCACATAGACGATGAGCCATAGGCATTTTAGACAAACTTTCCAGAGTGACTTCCTCTGAGAGAGCCTGGGTTTTCTCAAAATCTTGTTCAATCTTAATCACTTCCAGATTTTTGTAGAGATAAACCCCGTCTTCAAAATTTTGATAGAGACTTCGATAGTCAGTGTTAATGGTACCTACCACAGCTTGTTTGGCGTCAGAAACATAAACTTTAGCATGGATAAAGCCCGGGGTATAACGGAAAATACGGACGCCAGCATCCAAGAGCACTTTAAAATAGGTAGTCGCTAGTCTCTATCAAAAATTGATAGATAAGCGTGTTTCTTTGAATTATGTGGAGGATTTAGAATTATTAAGGACTAAATAATTTTCATCATTAACATAAGACGCGTGATTGACGCGTCTTAATTATAGTGTTATAGTTTACAGTGTGAAGAGATTTTGCTCGATAGAATACTTGTTTTATCATCAACGTCTAATTCTCCTAGTTCTTCACGAATTATATATCGAAGGTTAGACTCATTCTCTAAATAATTTAAATGAGCTTTGTAAGATTCGATGAAGCTAATATCATCATAGTTAGCTTCGTTTTCACTTCCGTTCCAAATAGTGAGTAAAGTTTCCTTAAAATCGCTCAATTCTCCTTTATCAAGCTTCTCTAAAATAATATAAATTTTATTTCCCAAAACTGAGAATTTTTTGAAAACAGCAGGAAATTTTGGAGGTGTTTTATCATCCAATAAACCTTTTCTACCACCATTAGAAAATTTATCTCTTATAGATGCACTAAATACGAAATAATCATCTAATAAATATCGTAGTATCCCTTTATAGTTACTGTCCATTAAATATCTCTGTGAATCTAGTGATTGTTTAACTCTGAAAATATCAGACGAAAAAAGAATAAAACACTTTGCTAAAATCTCACTCTGAAGTTCTTTTTTAGGTCTTCAAAGAGCATCGGCTCCGCTTGTCCGTCTGTAGACTGGACATACCAGAGATTCTGACCTTCTTTTTTGTTCTTTAAGAAATTTTTGAAGATATTCTGTTTTTCTTCCTTACTTTGTTGTTTAAATGCGACAAATTTATCCCAGTTTTCAAAAAAGCTTGTTTCAGCATCTTCTCTAACACTTATTTCAAATCTAGGGCTATGAGTAACTTTTATATCTTTCACAGCTTTCCAATATTCAGTAAGTTTAACTTTAAAAAGCGTTTTCCTTTTCCTTAAAGCTACCAAAAAATACAAAAATATCTTCAAAATCGTTGGTTGGAGTATTTTCAAAAACTGAATTTCCAGGGATGGTCCAATTTCCCTTTTCACTTGATTTAATTTCGACTCCATATTTTTTATTATTATAGTTTAAGATAAAGTCTGGAAACTTATGACCTCGAATATCTTCTAACTTAATGCCTTGAAATTCTTGTTTCTCTAGAATTTCCTCACATTTTTCTTAAAAACATTTTCAAAATATTCACCGTCAATTTTACTAAAGTCAATCCCTAAATCGTCTAAAGGTTTATCTTCTATTAACTTTCTTACCTCACTCAAGAGGTATTCGATTTTCTCTTCCATTATATTAATATTCTCCTATTAGAAAGGTGCTGTACATGTCTTCAGTATTCCATGAACATACACAATTTGTAAACGTAACTGAAATTGATGATTTAATTCAAGATATTTTAAACACCCCCATTCACTATAATGTACTAAGTTTATTCTCTGGTGCCGGAGGAATGGACTATGGATTTAAAGGTGGTTTTCAGCTCTTCAATCAAGAATACTCACAAAACCCTATCAATCTAAGATATGCCAACGATATTTTTCTTCAAGCAACTCAAATTTACAAAGATAATTTTGACATTGATCACGATGTAGATACTACAAACATTAACGAAATTGATTTAGAAGAAATTGACCAAAAATACGGCTTCATTCCAAATACTCGGAATGAAAATCAAAATAACCCAAATGGCATCGATATTATTTTAGGTGGTTTCCCTTGTCAGACCTTTAGCATAGCTGGTAAAAGGGCTGGACTAAATGATGAACGTGGACAATTATACCTTCAAATGAGTCATTTTATCCAGCATTATCAACCAAAAGTATTTGTTGCTGAAAATGTCGATGGAATTCGCAATACACGTAATAATAACTTAGAAAACGTTAACGCAACAGCATTAGAAATCATTATGAACCATTTTAATGAAATTGGATATAATGTACAATACAACGTATTAGACGCAGCAGATTATGGCGTTCCACAATCAAGAAGACGAGTTATCATTGTGGGAGTTAGAAGTGACTTAGGTAGGAATATTGATATTTCTTATCCAAGTCCTACACATGCGACAACTCCACGTACAGCTTTTAAACAAGGATGATGGTTTAGAAGATATCTGGAATTTATTTAATACAAACCAAATTCCAAATCATAATTGGAATAATGTATCTCATGCGAAATTCTATGGCGACGATATAAAACGACAAGGAAATAATCAAATTCAACGAAATGCCCCTGCTCCCACGATACGTGCTGAGCATCACGGCAATATTGGTGTTTTCCAACAATAAACGAATTAAGACATTTTCGTGGCCTATTATTAAGTTTGTTCTCCCATAGCTGAATAGTCTGATCATCAACCAATGTTAGATCACTACCCTTTGGAAAATATTCTCTAAGTAATCCATTCGTTGGTTCCTCGTTGCCATGGAGCATGAGGGTCAGGAAAATAGACTTCAATGTTCAATTGATCACTCAATTTCTGATGATACGTGAATTCTTTCCCTCTATCAGGAGTTACTGTATACTTCGTCAAGGGTTCTAACATTTTTACCATAGCTTCTATTACTAACTTGCTTTTCTTGACAGCTACCTTCCGGATTTTTAAAAAACGAGAATAACGGTCAGTTAGAGTCACTAAACAAGCTTTTCCAGTTTTACCTGCAACAGTATCAGCTTCCCAATCTCCTATTCTAGTTCGGTTATTAGCATCTTCTGGTCTTTCGTGAATTGTACGAGATATAGAGATTTTCCCTCTATTTTCAACATGACCTTTTGTATGACGTGTTTTCCCACGATGACGGAGCTTACGAATGACACCACGAGCACCATGAGATAGTGAGCTATCATCAAAATGACCTCTGTAAATGGCTCTATAGATTGTTTGATAACTAACAACAGTTTTCCCATACTCTAAGCGCAACCGACCTTCTATTTCTTCAGGAGACCATTGGTAATCGAGAAATAGATGTTTGATGGTATTGCTTAAATTGTGATCTATTTCAAGCATACGTTTTCGTCCACAGTGTGATTTAGCCATATGGTAAGATTCCTGTGCATGACTTGGAGAATAGCTTCCTTCTTTTTAGATGCCGCTTCCACTCACGACTAATACTAGATGGATGACGATGAAGTAACTTAGCAATTTGAGAAAAATTTAGTCCTTGCGTACGGTAAATGAGAATACTTTCACGCTCGTCTATGGTAAAATGATGGTAGCTCATAAGATTTCCTTTCGTAACTAGTTCGTTCAATTCTATTTTACTAGAAAATCTTATGAGTTTTTATTGTGCACTTATATTGTATATTCAAGCATTAAAAATCCCTTTTTCATCTAATGGTCTTATTATACCATAGAACAAAAAACCGGGGGAAAATTATAAAGAAAATTACATCAAAGGTCCAATCAAAGAAAAGAGATAGCCACATAGACGATGAGCCAGGCATTTTAGACAAACTTTCCAGAGTGACTTCCTCTGAGAGTGCCTGGGTTTTCTCAAAATCTTGTTCAATGTTAAGCACTTCCAGATTTTTATAGAGATAGACCCCATCTTCAAAATTTTGATAGAGACTTCGGTAATCAGTGTTAATGGTTCCTACCACAGCTTGTTGGCTATCAGAAACATAAACTTTTGCATGGACAAAACCTGGAGTATAGCGGAAAATACGGACGCCAGCATCCAAGAGCACTTTAAAATAGGTCGTCGCAATATCAAAGGCATACTGTTTATCTGGAATCCCTGGCATAATGATACGAACATCCACACCTCGTCTGGCCGCAAAGGTCATGGCCCGAACCAATTCGTCATCCAAAATCAAATAAGGTGTCATGATATAGACATAATTAGTTGATGTATTTAGAAGATGTAAATAAACATTTTCAGGCAACCTTGTGGTAGGTCAGCGGTGAATTGCCATAAGGGAGTACAAAGCCCTGACTCTTTCTTTGTTGAGGTTTTTCTTGTAGATAGCGCTCCATATCCCTTTTATCTTCTATTCCAGTCACTGTCCACATGGTCAAAAAGAGAGCTTTTAGCGTTTGAACTGCTGAACCATCTAATCGAAGGGCCGTGTCCTTCCAATGACCAAAGCGTTCTCGTTTATTGACATACTCATCAGCGATATTAACGCCACCAGTATAAGCAACTTGACCATCAATCACTGTAATCTTTCGATGGTCTCGGTAATTGTAATAGGTTGATAGAATAGGCTTGACTGGTGAGAAGGCCTGAGCTTTAATGCCAACCTTGTGTAGTCGCTCAATATAATCGTAGGACAAGGTAGTCATCTCATTCATCCCATCAAACATGACACGGACATCAAGACCTGCCTTGGCCTTCTCCTCTAAAATGGCTAAAATCTCACCCCACATGATCCCTTCGTCAATAATGAAATATTCCATGAAGATATAACGCTCCGCCTTTTTCAAATCCTCCAACAAGGCTGGAAGCATGTCATCTCCAAGTGGAAAATAGGTGACCTCTGTGTTGCTGTAGATAGGAAACTGGGCAGGACTATGCTCCAAAAAAAAAGCTAATTTCTGTAATTGGCTATCACTTTGGGATAAATAATCAGCAACTCCTGGATCGGTGCTTAAATGGTCGGATGCCTGCACTGTAGCATCCTCAAGCCGTTTCTTCAAGCGTCTTACACCCAAATCAGCTAACGAAAAATAAAGCAGAGCCGTCCCAAAAATTGGAAAGAGGGCAATGATAATCACCCAGGACAGTTTGGAACGAGAATCCATGGAACGATTGAGCAAGTAAAAGAAGGTAAAGACACTCAATAAGTGTTCCCATAAGATAATGGATGGGAAATGCTCTTGTAGGCTGAGATATGAAAAGACAAGAAAGGCCAATTCCAGTAAGAAGAACAGGAGGATGGGAACCTTTCGGTTAAGTAGAATTTTGCCCCATCTGGAGGGCTTTTGGGGTAACAGTCTAGCACTTTGTTCTTGAGTCATATAGGCTCCTTTTCGTGTAGGGGAGACCATTACAACTTTCCGGTCTCCTTCAGTAATTTTATTAGTATCATTTTAGCCTATGAAAAAGGCAGGAATAATTAGCTATTGCAATTTAGAATTGGCGTGGTTTCTACTGTATTTTCCTGACAGGGCCATCTATGGTCTTTTGCATCCAGACGATATCATGCCATTTGTTAAACTTATAGCCAATCTTTGGGAAAATGAGCCACTTGGAACATAGCCCCGCTTTTCATGCATGGAAATGCTCGCTTCGTTCGGAACAGCGATACAAGCCAGAAAGCGTAAGTAGCCTCGTGCTTGCAACTCCTCTTCTAAGGCCGTATAAAGGGCCGATCCAATCCCTTGTCCACGCGCCTCTTTGGCTACATAAATAGACAGTTCTGTCGTCCAATCATAGGCTGTACGAGCATAATAGGTTGAGGCATAAGCATAGCCTAGCAGCTACTAAATAGGGGTATTTTTCAAGCGTCTTGCAAATGCGTTTTTCAAACTCTTGAACACTGGGAACCTCATATTCAAAGGTAAAAGCTGTCTTCTCGACATAGGGTGTATAGATGGCCTGGATAGCTTGTGCATCTGACAAGCTGGCTGGACGAATGGTTAACATCATTTTCTCCTTCGACTTCATTATCTTTATTTTAAACTATAAAAAAAAGGGCTCAACCCTCTTATAACAAGTCTTGTCACTACATCAATGGCGCAACTAATCTGGTCAATAAGCCCAAGCACTTCTGGTGAAATGGTCGATTTTTAACATCAGTCATGCTGACTCGATGACACTTGGCCATTGTCGCTTGGAAATCTTCCTCAATACCAACCACTGATGACGTCCTGTAAAGATAGGTCGCACACTCAAAGTGGTGATAAAGACTGCGGTAATCCAAATTAATCGTTCCAACAACAGCCCTACTATTGTCACTCACAAAGACCTTGGCATGAACAAATCCAGGTGTGTACTCGTAGATTTTTACGCCGGATGCCAAAAGTGTTGGGTAGTAAGTCTTAGCTAGGTAGTAAGCTGACTTTTTATCAGGAATACCAGGCATGATGATACTGACGTCTACCCCACGCTCAGCCGCAAACTTCAAAGCATGCAGTAACTCACCATCTAAAATAAGATAAGGTGTCATGATATGAACAAAATCACGCGCATGGTTTAGGGATATCAATATAAACATTCTCACCTACCTTATCTTTATCAAGTGGGATATCCCCGTAAGGGACAACAAAACCAGGAGTATCAAAGGCCCTCATGTTCAACCATATAGTGGGTCACATCCAGTGTTTCATGAGAGTAAGTCCACATCTGAAGGAAGAGGACTAAGAAAGTATCGACTGCTGGCCCCTCAACCATAAGTGCGGTATCTTTCCAATGGCCAAAACGCTCAATTTTGTTGATATACTCATCTGCTAGATTAACCCCACCTGTAAAAGCAACCTTACCATCAATCAGCAAGATTTTTCTATGGTCACGATAGTTGTAATAGGTCGACAAGAAAGGTGTTACAGAGGCAAAAACACGAGATTGAATGCCAATTTTTCCAATCGTTTCTTATAGTCGAAACTTAAGGTTGAAAATTCATTCATACCGTCATACAGAACTCGAACTTCCACCCCTTCTTGAACCTTCTGTTTCAAGATTGCTAGGATTTCACCCCACATTTCACCTTCACCAATGATGAAATATTCCAAGAAAATGTACTTCTCTGCTTTAAGGAGCTGTTTCTTCATTTCCTCAAACTTAGCTTCCCCACTTGGGAAATAGGTTGTCTTCGTGTGACGATATACCGGAAAATGCACCATTCACATTTTCGAGATATTGGACCAAGTTATAGTTGCTGGTGTGACGCTGTTTAAGCTCTTCGAGGGCCTGATTATCTTGTTTCAGAATACCAGAACTGCGGTCAATATTGCTCTGAATAGCACGCTTCATCCCTGTGTAACCTATATCAAGTTTCGTATAAGCCAAGAGCAAGGTTCCGATAATTGGAAAAGGCAAGACAATCAGGAGCCAAGTATTGACGGCTGTTGATTCCATATCACTTTGAAAGAGATAAATAATGGCCAGAATACGAAGGACTACTTCTGTAACTTGCAGGTGTATCCTATATTGATGCAACCAGAGGTAAGACATGGCCACAACAACAAGCTGCAGTAAGATGATCAAGAAGATAATCGTAGCACGACTAAAGATTCCACGAAGAAAGCCACGACGACTCTTATCATAAAGACGTTCAATTTTAGCTTCGTTTTTTGATAGCATGACTCCTTTCCCTTTTAATTAATCTTATTATAACCAAATTTGTAAAATTAAGCTAGACAGAAAAAGCCATCTAGGCTAGTCTCAGATAAACACCACATTTGTCTGAAAGGAACTAACATATAGGACGAAATGGATTACCGAAACAAATGGATTTTACGAATGTTTCTCAAAATTATGAGGCTGGGACAAAAGTCCTAGCCTCTCAATTTGTCTTTGGATTGTCGAGAAAGACGCAGTGGTTGAGTGGGCTCTACTACGCTGATTTCATCAGCTTTTACAACCCTACTCAACTGTGCGCGGAGGGGGACGACGAAATCGAATTCTAACGAATTACCGATTTCTGTCCCACTCTCAAGAAATAGAATTCCTAGGAAATCATTGAATTATCAA
>VOFH01003947.1_pt1 | contig 68974 bp, 104 predicted proteins | sample 5384091 | NCBI WGS metagenome assembly VOFH01 (sample SAMN12384727, study PRJNA508395) | human gut metagenome | isolation source: healthy gut G | host: Homo sapiens | reverse complement strand
TGCCCACCATGCCCAGCTCATAGCGGACAGGCTTTTCCTGAGAAACCGCCACCTTGACGCAGGCGTAGCGGTCGCCGTATTGTTCGCTGGGCACCACACAGATTTTCACTGGGTAAGTTCCGGCGGGGATCGTTTGAAGGAACGGCAGAGTGTCCTCCAGCTCCACCAGCGGATCGCAAGCGAAGATCTGCCCGGTGGGGAAATGGACGGCACCGATGTCCAGTACATCCACCGCCATGTTCCCAATCACTTTCTCTGTGAAATGGGCCTCTAAGTCATCTTTACAGGTCAGTTTGTTCTTGATTGCTTCGTATTTGTTCAGCCATTCAGTTGTAGGCATATCAGTTTCCTCCTGTTGATTCTGTTTCTTGATGTACACACTCTTTGAGCCATCCCAATAGCAGTTCACACACCGGCCATCCTGAAAATGATGGTCACAATTCGGGTAGCCATAGAGAACATGGGCACATTCCGGGCACAGCCCCATCATCTGTGAGGAGCCTTTGAAAAACAGGCTGCCGCACTCATCACAAACGACCAGTTCTTTTTCTGCCATGGGGCTCACCAGTCCCGTTCCCGGATAGCCTCCTCGGTGTCAATAGGAATGCCAAACCACTCCAGAATGTAGGCCACGGTTGCCGCGATACATTCCCGTGCCACCGTTTCGATCTCGCTGTCGTTCTCGTCAAACTCCTCCTGGAGATCATTGATGCCGCAGACCGCCTCGTCCAGCGTTTCCTGCACTACTTCAGTGTCGGTTTCGCCGCTCTCCAACAGGTCGATGACCTTCTGAAGCTCGTCTTTTACCTTGTCCACCAGAAAAGCAGGATAGTAATCGTCCTGATACATCTCGTCCAGCAGTTTGTAATTGGGGTCAAATGCTTTCATAGGGATTGCTCCTTTCTTCGTGCTTGGCAGTCATGCTCAACTCGATCTCGTCGTCGCTGTAAACTAAGTAGAGCCCATGAGGAGCCTTTCTATCGAAATGCAGTTCAATGTCATGATATTTGAGGATCAAAGGTTTCCCGTCGCTTCTCATGGTGGAAACAGCATCGGGATTCCCGAAGATTTCTATGACCTCATCCTGCGATATTCCGAATTTCAGCGGTGAAATGTCCCGAGGATTCTGCAATATTTGATTGCGCCAAATAGTAAAGTCCTGTTTCATATTTTTAATAGCACTGGAGGATCAGCCAGATCCGGTCAAGCGGCGGGCGGCCAGATCCTCTTTGGTAATGTAGAAATAGATGTGCCCGCAGTCTCCGAACATCAGCTCGAAGTCGCCGCACTGCTCCACGATATCCAGCTGGAACAGCAACATCCAGCGGTCACGGGCCGTTTCTTCCGCCTGTTGGCGGATATCTTTCGGGATTCTATTCCAGTTTTCGGGATTGCCCAGGCGATAGCCCTGGGTCACCAGGTCGCACTCGTCAAACATGCTGTTCTGGATCACATCGGGCCAGCCCAGCAGCTGGGAGCGATCATCCGGGTTCTCGGGGTCCTCGCCAGTCAGTTCATCCAAAGCATCGTTGAAAGCGTCGTCATCCTTTTCATCCGGGAACATCTCGCTGAAGTCCTGCCAGGAAGGATAGGAGGTCTTGGCAGTCCAGCTTGATCTTGACCATTGGAAATTTGAAATCCTCTCCCATATCCGCGGGAAAGTCAGCGGCGGACAGCGCGGACATGTCCTCGAACCAGTAGACGCGGGCGCAGCCCTGATTCTTGGGGTCATAGCCCCAGCACTGGGTGTCCGTTTCATAGAAGAAGGAGAGCAGGCCGTGATCGGGCAGAAGATGCTCTTTGTCAAACTGGGCCAGCTCCGCACAGTTGAACTGAGCCAGGAAAGTGAGAGGACGATCCTTCACCACATGGTCATAGCTCTCGCCCTCATAGGTGGGCCAAACGAAGTCCGGCGGTACATCCGGCTTCCCGCCGAAGCGGGTGGCGCCCAGCTTGTATGTTTCTTTCTTAGCAATTTTCAACACAATGCTGTTTTTGCCCAACGACTCCAGTTTTTCTTTGATGTTCATAGCAGTTCCTCCATTATTTCTCAAGCGGGTAATACCAATCCTCCGGGCCGTTATAACTGACCTCAAATGCATCTGTATCAACATTCAGTTCTGATTTGGCGGTTCGATAAGCTACAGCGGCAATTTGCTTCAGGATTGGGGTAGCATTTTCCCAGTAGACGGATGATGCCTCATCTTCCAACTCAGAATCTTCGTCCTCCTGTTCCTCCTCGAAATTCAAAGGGAAGGATTCATTTTGAATCTCTGCGTAGAATGGAAGTTCAAAATCCGCAGGATTGGTAATCCGAATTTCTCCAGTAGGGGCGTACATCTCGGCCATACTCAGATTGCCAGCCTGTAGATATTTCTGATACTGTTCTGCTTCCTTTTTGAGATACCGTTCCGAGGAGGCCCGGCTGTCAAAGTGGACGGCGCTTACCCCAGAGGCAAAGTCCGTTGTCAGGCTTATAGTGAACACCGTGTAATCCGGATGCTCCGCTTTCAGCTTTTTGACGGCGATATTCACAAGGGACAGCATTTCAAGCTGGTAAATGGCCGTATTGAAATTTGTATCCATAGCCGCGTTCTCCAATCATTCCCTCAAAGTTCATTCGGATACCCGATCTTATCCAGGCCCACCTTAATCTCTTCCCATTCATTGCGCTTAGGGTTCAGTGCAGTGACCAGTTCTTTTGTCACCGGAACCCCGTCAGCAAGCTGGCGCACAGCCTCCAAAGGCAGGTCTGCTGGGTAAAACCACTTCCCGTACTCCACATAGGTCTGTGGATCGCCATCGATCAGGGGTAGCAAGTCTTTGGAAGCGTCCTTGCCGTTCATGGGATTGCAGCGCCAGGTGACTCCGTCTTCCGTCCAGACGCAGAAGGTACTTTTCATCTTTTTGACTTCCCGGCTGGACATGAGCTTTTGCAGAACAGGGGACATTCCATCTATCAGGTCTTCAATTCGTGGGAGTTTTTTCTCCCAGTCGTAGAGTTCGGAATCCACGCCATTGATGACGCAGCCTTCCGGCGCAAACATGACAATCATGCTCTGGTCACTACCATCAGTGGCAAAGAATGCCTCTATGCCTTTTCGCCATGCGGGGTTGTATGTATAGTGGCGGATGAAGCTCCATTCCTCCTCTACCATGATGATGTCCAGAGCCGCCAGCCCTTTGCAGAATTTTTTCAGGCGCTCCGCATTGGGCAGGTCAGATAAATCTTTTGTTGAAATCATGTGGTTTCCTCCTGTTTTTCATCACCACAGCCGGTCAATTTGTGTATATACCTTACTGGGTTCTCTGTCCATAAAACTGGTCAATGCGTTGGTGGGGGCTGCAGGCAGGAGCACATTCAAAATGTCCAGCGCATAATACCAGATCCCGGTATCCCAGTCCCGGAACCGCCCGTTGCAAACAGCCTCGCCCATAATCACCAGGATTCAAATCCAACGTCAGCTCATTGAGGGGGAGTTTTTGTCCGGTCTTATCGTAGGTATATCGCTCCGGCATCGCACCAATATGCCAATCATAGCGGTAACGCACCTGGATTCCGGACTCCTGCTGAATCAGTTCAAAAGGGTGAAGTCGCATTGTGCCATTAGGCTTCCATTCCATCAGCCTGCGGCAGTCCTTTTCGATATGAAACCCGTCGGGCCTTTGTAATATCGATACAAAGTGTGTAGGCAGGCCAAAGGAATAATAAGAGAAGAAGTCTTTGGCAGCAGCATGGCTCTGGGATACTGGTTTCGCTGTGCGGCGGCATTTCCGCCCCGGCAGTCTTTATACCATTGCAGACGGACCTGCTGGACCAGAAGTGTGGGCAGATGCTTCAACTGATGCTTATTCTGTTTCATCGCCGCAGAAATTCTTTCAATGATTATCCATATTTCAGGCATTTACAACCTGTCAGAAACTCATAGGAAACCGCAATGATGTTGTAAACTACATCGTATGTAAACAGCCGATAGTGCCGATAGATGTCTTTATTAAAGTCCTCCCGCACTGGCAAAGACTTTAGCCGGGAGCTATCCTCGATTAAATCAAAAGAACTGCCATCCAGATGCCCCGTCCCAGCCAGATTTTCATACCAATAGGTCAGCACCCGCCGGAAGGTGAGTGTGTAGGGAAACCAGTCTTTTTCGTCCCTGTGCTGAACAGATGGCCATTGATGTCCCCCCGTAAAGGTCAAATTGATGAGTAATACAGAAAATCTCCTTGTTTAAGTCAAAGTAGATTACCATCAACTCGTCGGTGATCTCCGGGTTGAAGGACAGGTCCAGAATGAATACCTGCTGATCCATCTCGCTGTCCACCAAACTGCCGAACCGCTTGAGCTTCAAAAAGTCCACCATCTCGGCAAAGGACAGCTTGGATGGATCGGTTCCCGGAAAAAGATCAGCCGCAATATCCGGGCCTACATCGTCCCGGTGGAACTCCATGAAAAATGTCGCAACGCTATGGTAAGGGCTATCCTCGTCCGCCAGTGCCGCTTTAATGGCGGCTTTGGCCTTTTCCGCCAATTCTTCCGCCTCATCCAGCATTTCTCCCACCGCATCCATGGCGGCAGGATCAGCAGTCAGTTCTTCATCTACATCAAAGAGAAAGGACAGTCCCGATTCATCGGGAAAGATGAAGATTTCCTCGCCAGGGGTATATGTAAATCAATGCGTTTACAATTCAGTTTCATAGATACACCTCCTCATTGGTTTTCCAGATGGGGTAATGGGATTGGCGAATAGACCACTGTATCTCCGTCATTATCCATCTTGAGAATGATAGCAAATTCCGCTGTATTGCTGTCCTGTCCCTTGGGGAGAGAAAAGATCATTGGGGGGCAGCGCAGGGCAGCATGGTTCGTGGTATTATTCCAATCTTCCATGGCAGCAGATAAAATGACATCAATGTGTGCCAATACCTTCTCAATGGAACCCGCTGAGATGTTGTAAAAAGTGGGGTTTTTATGATACTGCTCTGTGATGAAGTTTTTATAAGTCTGCACTGGCATAAAGCAAAATTCCCAATCAAGGGGATACAACCCAAGCCAATACTCATACAGTTTCATAGGCGTATCCTTACCCCTCAATGTTGGTAGCGAGGCCCTTTTCAAGGAACCGTAGACCGTTCCCGCATGGTCGGTGAACATCTCATCGCAGTCAAACCAGGCATTGTGGTGAAGCTGCCGCCGGAGGTGACGGACAGGCTCGTCATGCTGATCCGCCGGGCCAAACTCTTCCTCTGTGATGGGGTCTGTTTCCGGTATCGGGGGGCACCGCCTGGGAAAGCCAGTTGTTGAAGCTCGGTCAGGTTCTTTGCCGCAAGCCCGTGGCCTTGTCCCAGGTTTCATCGGCCAGCAGCTTCATATTCGGCTCCGACCACGGGTCCAGGAGGGCTTCTCTCAGCATTGACCTCCAGAGAAAGGAGCACATCCTTTCCGCACCACTGGATTTCCCCTCAAGGTATCATAGTCCTTGTCCAGCCAGCTCACCCAGCACCTGGTCCTGGATCACCACCGGCTTGTGGTACTCGTCCAGAACGGCTTGAAGTTCCGGACAGTCCTCGTGGGCCTTGACCACCTGGGAGATACACCAGGGCCATGCCACCAGATTTTTTGCCCATTCCTCTTTCATCCGGCGGATCTTCAGGCGGCAGATCTGCTCGTTTTGAAAGCGTTCCCAGCCCTTTTCGCTGTTACGCTCCATCGGTGACCGGCCACTCAGCCGCTCCTCTTTGGTGCTGACCTTGCCGGTGTCACAAAACCACGCCCAGCGTCACAACGGTCATTTCCCAAAAGTTTCCTTTTCCAGTTATATCCGCCCCAATGCAGCGATTGATCAGAGCGACCACTTCCTGCTCCTCGGGCTCGTACATCTCATAAAATTCTTCAAACATAGATCATTCTCCTTATCCCGCCGTCTGATTGCGGTATTCCTTTTCAAGCTGGGTGTACCACCGTTTCAGCATGGTCTCCAGACTGCTTTTCCCGCCTCGATCTGTAAAAACAAGGAACTTCTGCATCAGTCTGGGGAACAGATATTTGCCCGCTGTTGTCAGATCCTGATTGAGATAGACCATCCGAAGGATACGGCCCTGCCGATCCAGAGGGTTCTTTTTCAGCAGTTCCTTTTCAAAGCAGAAGCGCAGAAAGACTACATTCTCATCGTAAAAGTCCTCCACCACAGCCGCGCCAATGCTGGTGTATGTGATGTCGTACACCAACCGACTCCAGTCAAATTTCTCAGCATAGAGCAGTTTCAGCGCCTTTGACCAGTGTTCCTCCGGGATCACCAGCATCCTGTGCTGGGCGGTGCTGGAGTAGCCACGGCAGACGGGTTCTGGCTGCCCCAGCAGTTCACTCACACTGTCGGCATAGACGAAGCACAACTCCTCGTCGAACAGGCCGCCGATAAAGTTACCATTGCAGTACAGCATGAAGTTTTTGGACTTGGCCGGAGAGTAAGAGAGGTTGTATTCCTGGGAATCCAGGATTCTATGTACTTTGTTCAAAAAATCGATTGATGTCATCGGTTTTCCTTATTCCTCGATCATTCCGTTCAAATACCGGCCAGGGTCTGCGATGAAGTCGTCCCATTTGGCCAGAGGGTGGAACTCCTCGTGTTCGATATCCAGATACCACAGCTTTTTGTCCCTGGGGCTCCACAGCAGCAGGTAGTCACTGTAATTGTCCATGGCCGCCATGAGGGAGAGCAGCTTTTTCGTTTCCAGGTCATCTCCTGCACATCCATGTAGGCGTACAGCTCCGCCCATTTCACCCACTCCTGCTCCGGGAATTCCAAACGCAAGGGGCCGGTTTTCAGATATTCCACCAGCTTGGCGGGCAGTTTATAGGGCATGAGCTGCCGGACCTTTTCCTGCTCATTGTGCCAGTCCTCCGGTTCCAGGGCTTTTAAGTAGTCGGCCAGCTTCTGATTTTTGTTCTGCACCGCCACGGTGTAAGGCCGGTCGCCGTATTTGTCGGCAATGGTGATGTCGGTCCCCTGTTCCACCAGCCAGCGCACCATGAGGAAATTGTTTGAGCGGGCGGCCTCGGTGACAGGGGTGGAGGCGTAAGGGAACACCATGTCCGGCTTGTGGTAATTGATATCCGCCCCTTTTTCCAGCAGCAGCCGGGCAAGTTTGGTATTGCCCTCGGACACAGCGGCCCGAAATGCCTCGCCGCCAAACTTGTCCACTGTGATCCCGGCTTGCTCCAGCACCTGGATATTCTCCGGGCGCTTGCCCCAGCGTACTTCCTGGAAGGCCCGCTCTTTCTGCTTCGGGCTGAGTTTTGCGGCCTGTCCAGCAAAGAGCGCCACCACCTCCGGCCCACAACAGCGGGCGGCGGTGAGCAGCAGGGGCTGTTCCTCTGCCAGACTGGGAATCAGCTCCATGCTCCAGCAGGAAGTGGATCATGGGCACATCATTCCGAAAAACCGCGATCTCCAGCGGCATCAGTTTGATGTATTCGCTGAGCTGGATGAGAACATCTAAATCCAGACCGCCTTGGAGCAGCGCCTCCAGCTTGGAAGTGTCATGGTCGCAGATGGCAGCAGCCGTTTCCGGGAGGGTCTCCCAGCGGCCAATATATGCAATTTGGTACATAAGACACCTACTTTCGTTGTTGTTTCACTTGATAGGGAACGGTCCGGCCCAGCACCCGGCCTTTGCCAACGGCATTGGCTCCCTCATAGATTAAGAACTCCGCATTGTTTTCCAGCGGGCGTAGTCAATGGTATCTGGATAGAGGGGTTGGGCATTCCCCAAAGCCGGTTCATCAAATGTACGTAGTCCCGTGAACCAGGTGCTCAGCCCCAGGCATCCATCCTTGTGACGGTGAAGAAGTCGGTTTCGATGAACATTTCTCGATAGCGGTCAAAATAGAACACCAGATCCGGTTGTCCCGGTCCGGCAAGTCACCGTAGGCTTTCACGGGGTTTGGCCAGATCAGAAAGCCACTTTCTCATCCAGTTCTCGTTCAACCACGCCAGCTCCTGAGTTTCATAGGACCAGTGAAGGTATCCATGGCCGCTGGGCGGAGGCTCCCGGATGAACGCAAATATTCCATCAGGGCCCCAGGCGTTCCAGATCCAGTCCATGTCTGGATAAAATCGCCCATCCAGCATCCCCAGAGCATTGAACAGGTAGATTTCTTTTAGACGTTCCTCATCCGCCCAGCGAATAGGTTTCATCTTTTCTGTTCCTGATCTGGTCCGATAATTGCATTGGGTTGCCATAGCGGTACATGATATTTACATATAGCCATAAAGATGGCCGACGATTTTATAATCAGTTAATGACATTGCAGTTCCACCTCCTGAGCGGTCAGAAGTCAAATCCGCACAGCCCTTTGGTTTTACTTTATAGAGCCCCAGTCCTTGGGAAATGTGCCATGTGTTTCCCATTGTCACCATCATAAAAGGGGAAAATAATCAATGGCCGTCCCGCTTTTACTGCCAGAAAACGGTCCACCTCCAACATCTTGGGGAGGCTTTGCCCAGGTTCAAATGAAAACAGAAATTATCTGTTCCATACTTTGTCCCCTTCCAGCGGTTTTGTATCCGCCCTATCCAAATGCAGGGAGAGGATTTTCAGGATGAGTAGCCATGCCTGTTGCCGTCAAACCATCAACGAGCAGGCATCGCTCTCTATGGGTCCTCCTCATCCATTTGGGCTGACCATCTTGGCCAATATTTGGGGCTCTCCCAGCTCAAAGTGATGCAAATTTCGTTTTGCAAACTTCCAGCAGTTCATTGCCGGCGGGGAAACAGTTCAGGTTTGCAAACGCTTTGCCCAGCCCAAATGGCCTTTCCATGGCCGATGAGCCAGGTGGGATATTTCTCAGTCATCATAGTATTTAGCTCCTTCCTATTTCAATTTCAGCACAAATCCCCAGATACTCACCACAATCAGGAGGACACCCTCCGGCAACAGGAAGAACACCACCCGCCGGTATCCTCTGCTTCAGGTAGGTATCCTTGGTGGAAAACCAGTTGGTTTTCCATCAGCCGATCCAGAGTCGGATTTCGCTTTTCCGAATCACCCACATCCATGGGATCTGGACTCCTTTTCCAAAAGCACAGTTCATCTCCCTGAATATGCTGGTATCTCACGATCCAGCGTGAGGGTTCCCAGCAGAAAGAAACTCCAGAAGGTATGGGCTTTGTGTATTCCGCCCAAATCTCCTCCAGTGCCGGACAGGGTACGCCTTTCCAGTACCTCAGTGACATACCACTGAGGTTCGTAGAGGGCACCTTTCCAGCCGCGAGCTTTGATCCGGTAGATCTGGCCCTTGGTAAACCGCTTGGAATAGTCGCCGGCATCCCGTTCCTTGTCCGTCAGCGGCCAGCTCAGGTAGCATCGACCGGAGATCGCCTGTCCGGTCTGGACATCCGCCATGGCGAGGGCATGGGTATGCGCCGCCCAGTAGGTATCCAGAAAGGTTTTGTCTGCGCTGACACCGTCCTGGATCAGTACCAGTTTTTCCTCATCTTCCTGGGGCGTACAGGGCAATAAAGTCCTTGACCGTTCTCTTTTCATGGCGTTCTCCTTACGCAAATACCTGCTGGTATTTCTCTTTCAGTTCCTTGGGCGCCGTCTTGATGACCTTGCTGCCGCCGTTTTCAGAGGCTGTGCCCCAGATGGCCCAGAGCAGGCTCTCGCCAAGCGATAGCCCGGAATTTCGGGTCCTTATCCTCTTCCGGCAGGAGATAAGCGGAAAAGCGGCGCTTGACTGCCAGCAGCGCATCCAGGCTCTCCTCACTGGCGATCAGGGTGCGGAACTCCTTTGCGGGCTTCAGATTCTGCATGGACAATGCGCCCCGTGGACCAATACGCCCAGTGTCCATGGTTGGAAACCAAACTTCCGGATCAAGGCATGAAGGAATTTCTCTTGCAGGGAGGAGTGCTCGTCATCACAGCGATCCAGGTAATCGCACACCAGCCGCCACCACTCACTCCTGTCCAGCCCCAGGCGAACACAGGCAAAGAGCCGGGCATGGCGCAGGACTCATCATGTGAGGTTGTTCTGGCCCATCCATCCTCCCGCATAGCCAGACGGGCAGGTGGCTCCATAGCCATGTTCAGATTGGGGTGCCACCAACAGGCATAAAGAATACAGATTGACAGTCCTTCTTGGGCAGGCATCAAATGGGCAGATAGTTTTCTCCGGTCCTCATGAACTCCATCAGGTCTGCTGGGGCAATTCCTCCTGCAGTCCAAGAATTCACATCAGATAGCCCTCCGCACAGTCAAACACCGTATCCCACTGAATCTGCAGCCAGATACTTCATGGCGGTAATGCGGATGGTGGCAAAGAACCCAGTTGGCCCGCCGATGGGTTCAATCCTGGCAGGCCCCTTGTAGTTCTCGGGACTGACATAGCAATCCGTCTTCTCCGCTCCGTCAAAGAGTTCGGAGGGAAAGACCTCCACGCCGCCATCCAGAGTGAACCGGTTGAAGGCGGGGCCTTTGAGAAATCCCACGCAGCTGGGGCAGCAGGTGGCAGTCAGGATACCATCCAGCCCCAGGAATCGGAGCCGCTCATCCCGGCCATCCAGCACCAGCATGTCCACCATGCGTCCGCCACAGTGGGGGCATGTGTCCTCCCGTGCCCGGCCAATGCGGACGGGAGATTTCTCGCTGGTGGTTCCTTTGACCATAGGATAGCAGGTATCGAAGTTGAGTTGGATTTTCTGGCCCTCCTTGTCGAAGGTCCAGCCGCCGATCTGTGCATAGCTGGATGGGTCCACATAGAGGCCCTTGCGCCAGGGCCGGGGATTTCGCTCCAGCTCCAGCAGCGTCTCCATTGCCTTGTCATCTCCCTGCATAGCAAGGCAACTCATCAGGTTAGAAGCCGCGCTGGAATATTCCGCGGACAACAGCGCATGAATCAGACCATCCCGCACATCGGCGGGAGCGTGATAATAGATCTCACACGGCCAGAACACCTCTGCGGCCAGTGCCGCTCGCTGAATCTCCGGGGTGATGGCATCATGGTAGCCAAGCAGCTGCCAAAAGACGGCGAACTCTGGGTCCTCCATATCAGCCAGCCTCTGGATGTTCTGTATCAAATTTCTTTGTTTTTCGACAATTTGTTCCGGCGTCCAGGCCAGAGCAGCCTTCCGCTCCTGTTCAGATTTGCATTTCCAGCACAATCCCTCATAGCCCAAGGGTGTCCCACAGCCGGGGCAGGTATATTTCAGACTCATGTTCTCATACTCCTTTCAGGCAATAAAAACGCCCTGCGACACCCTGTCACTTGGACAGGCTGACGCAGGGCATGAAAAGGCCGCAAGGGAAACGCCACATCCACCAGCGGATGTGGTTTCTTCTTCAGCCAAAATCAATTTTTCATATTTGAACAGAACAGCCATGGACTGTCCCAGTTTTTCTTCCATAGCAAGACCTCGGGTTACAAATCTCAAAATGGGTATACTTTGTTATTCTATTATATCACATCATCTGTTTTCTTTGGAAGAGGGATTTGCTTCTCCGCCAAATTTGTGATGTGGATTTTTCCCTTTCTCTTTCCAGTCCCAGCATACTCCAGCAGTTCTTTGGCATTGCTGGCGGGATGCCGCACATAGGCGATGAGAAAATCGCTGCGCTCCACCATGTATCGGTTTACTCGGATGATGGCAAGCCGTTTGGGGACCGTTTCCAGATCCGGCGGATAGAACAGGGCGTCGAATGCCTCCGGCAGATCCACCTTTCTGTTGACTGGGTAATATGGGGTCATCAGCATCAGCGTAATATCCGGGTGCGCTCGCTTGGCCTGCGACAGTGCCCGGATTACCAGACGGTCGAAGTTGCCATACTGCCCCACCACAAATTCAGCTACGCCATATTCCGTGATATGGCGCTCTATGGTTTCAAGCAGAGTTGGGTACACCCGATCCGGCGTCTCCCTATGCCCTATAAAAAAGCAGCTTCCCATCTGACAGCCCTCATACACAGTCGCAGTCATATTTTATTGATTGTGATTCATAATAAAAATATAAAGCTCGCGCCCGTTTTAATAATTATATCACTAATTATTCGTTGTGTGAAGCGAAAGTTGATGATTTAAGTGCGAACCCGCGACGCTCCCTTATATTAAAATAATAAGTAAAGATTGGAGGGAGAGGATCATGGACGATAACCGCCGCTATGAATCGTTTGTGCGGAACCGCATCACAGAGCTGCGGGAACAGAAGGGCGTTTCTGAGCATCGGATGAGCCTGGAGCTTGGAAAGAGCGGCTCCTACATCAGAAGCATCACCAATGGAATTTCTATGCCCTCTCTCCGGGAGCTGTTCAACATCATGGAATACTTTGATTTGACGCCAACTCTTTTCTTTGCCCCCATGGACGATCCGGATTCACTTCGTGGGATCATAGGCAAGAAGCTGCTTGCCCTGCCGGATGAAGACTTGGAGAAAGTAGCTGTTTTTCTGGACTGGATCAGAAAATAACCGCTCCTACTGGCGTTTGACATGAAAAATAATGCCGCTCAGTCAGTTTCTGATAGTTTCTGACATGGGCGGTTTCTTTTTTGCGCTCTTGGGGGAAAGAACTTCCGGCTATTGAAATTTCAAGCTCTTTCCACTAAAATGGAATTCATCGTCTGTTACCAACCGTTCCAATTACAAAGCGAGGTAGGAAAAAATGAACCAAAAAGAAATCAATGAGCTGCGGCGCCGTTTTCGCCCGGAAAAAAGCGCCATCAGCCGTGTTTATGGATGCTATGTCAACAGCAGTAAAGAGATCGTTTCCGATCTGGACGAATCCCTGGGCATGATGCCGCAGGAGGAGTCCGAGAAGTATTTGAGCCTTTTGAAGAAGGGACTGTCCGGTTCTCTGGGAAAAAACCTCATCGACATCGTATTCTCCACCCAGCAGGTGGCCGACAGCGAGGAGCACCGCCTGCTCACCACACTGCGGGATTCTCAGCTGAAGGACAACGAGGCTCCGTCAGACCTTTTACCGCAAGGTGATCGATAGTCTGGATATGGGGGACAGCAGTTACCTGCTGCTTCTGGCCTGTGACAGCTACGATGTCCCCCATCGGGGCAAGGATGATTCCCTGCAAGCGGATGCCTCGGATGAGGTCTTCACCTACATCGTCTCTGTTGTGTGCCCCATCAAGGAGGGCAAGGTAGAGTTGGGATATTTTGGTGACAATGAATTCCACTGTGCTGCCGGACAAACCGTTGCTCCTCCGGAGCTTGGCTTTCTGTTCCCAGCCTTTGATGACCGGGCAGCAAACGCGATCTTCCATGCGATGTCTTTGAGCCCAGTCAGCTCTAAGTGATGCGTTTGACTGCAGTCTGGAAGTGATGCAGACTGTTCATGAACAGCTGCGTGAGAAAATCAAGGAGCACAGGGAGAGCAGGAGTTCGGAACCCCTGGAGATGAGCAGAAATAGGGCAAATCCTTCAAAGCTGCGGGATTGCGGATGAGCAGGTGGCAGCATTCCAGGAAAACTGCGGCGAGCAGTTTGGTTCGGGGGTTGTCCTGAATCCGGCAAACCTGATCGACAGCAGCCGCTTTGAGATCAAGACACCTGAGATCACCATTTCTGCTGATCCAGAGTATAGTTACCTGGTGGAAACTCAAATTATCAACGGGCGCAAGTACCTCCTAATCCCTACAGAAGATGGCGTGGAGGTCAACGGTTTTGCTGTCGGCATTACAGCTGCACAGAAAAACGATTAAATTTCAAAAGCCGGACACAACGCAAGGCGGTATAACCTTTAAGGCCAGATATTGTTTGTTATTTTCTGTCTTAAATAAAATCCTTAGAGTGGGCGCTTCTGGTTGGTTCATTATGAACCGGGACTCGGTTCACATGATATGTAGACCCTCCCCTTGGCGGGAGGGTCTGCTTTTTACAGGCTATCTCACCAGACGGTTCCTTGCCTCCAGTGCTGATGCGCAGTCATGGCCTGTCAAATACTGTGCCGCATCCAGCCATTCCCGTTCGCTGCATGCACCTAAAGGGATCGCGGCAGTGAGCCTGTGCAGCCGTTCACTTTGCTGGGACAGCCGAAGATCAGAAAGAACTCCGCATCCCATTTGATAAGCCAAATAATCCAGTAGATCGATCTCAACCAGCATTGGACACCTCCGTCATACCACATGATACAGATTGGAAGTAAGACTCCCATTCTCCCGCCAGCGTGGGTCCTTTTGCAGCAGACCGGCCCTGCAGAGATCATCCAGTGCCCGCTTGACCGTAGAGCGGGAAAGTCCCAACTCCAGAGCAATGGTTCTGATGGCCGGCCAGCAGCGTCCCTCGCTGTCTGCCCGATCCTTGAGGTACATATAGACGCTCCTGGCTCTGTGGCTTAGATTGGAATTGTAGATATTTCTAAAGCTGTTCATTCTGTTTCCCTCCGTCAAGGCCGAAATACCGTTTTGCGGGAATCCGGTGCGGCCTGAATTCCCTGAGCCATACCGCCAGCGGATGTGCCGCCTCCTGCGGCTGCTCACTATCCATTACAATCGTCCCATAGTGGCGGCGGATGATGGACTCCTCCAACTCCTGCTTGTCAGCATAGGCAACGGACCGCTGGGCCTTCTCCGGTACTTCATAGGGCATGCCGAACCGGATGCCCCAGTCAAGAAACAGCCGCAGCTTGACCTTCATTGGGTGGACGCCGGTCTTGGCTACAATAAAGCTACCCTTGGGCATGGACTTGAGCTCATCTGGCGTCATGAGGGGGCGCTCTATCATCTGGAGGGACTGGCTGGGGTCATTCTTGCCGCGAGAGATACTTCCGCTCATCACTGTGCGGCTGCCAAGTGCTTTGGACAGCTCCACAGCTGTCTGGCTGGCCGGAGCGAAACCGCCGTAAAGGTTGACCTGGCAGTTATCCACGATGATCTCAGAGCCCTCTTTTCCATAGTTTTTCTTAAGCTGACCTGTGATACTCTGTACAATGGGTACCAGCATGAGTCCTCTGGAACGAGAGGCGGAGAACATCAGCTCCAACGACTGGATGGGAGGGCAGGTGCCCAGCTCGTCCGCAAAGAAGACCACCCGGTTCTTGAGTCGCCCACCGTTCTCATCGGCCACGGTGAGGATCTCACGGTACAGATTCTGGAGAATCAGGGATACCATGAAATACTTGGTCTGATCCTCCTCGGGCAGTACGATAAAGATGGCAGATTTCTCATTACAGAATTTCTCAGCATCAATGGCGGTATCAAAGCAGAGAATCTGCTCCATCTCTGAATCGAGGAAGGCATTGAGCCTGGACAGCACCGTGGAGATTACAGAGGCCATGGCCTGCTCCGCCGTGTTGAGGGCGGACCCGGCAAACCAGCGGGCCTTATGATTAGGCGGGAGCTTTTCCAGCAGAAGCTGGAACTGATTTTTCCCCTCACCCGGCTGGGGCCAGCAGTTCCTGTACCAACTTGAACACCGACACGATGTGGCGCTTTTCAATGGGATTGCCGTCCGCGTCCTCGGTGGGCAGGTACTCGGCCACCAGCAGGAACATGGCAGTCAGAAGGCCCTCGGCGGAATCGTAGAAAAAAGCATTCTGCCCATACTGGGCGCTGTCGCCGCCGCTGGTGTTGATGAGGGTCTTGGCGAGGATCTTGGAGTATTTCTCCGCCTTAGCCTTTGCTGCCAGGTTTTTGGGGTCGGCCTTATAGATATCCATGTACTTGTTGATCAGGTGCAACAGGTTGTTGCCGTCCGACCGGGTGGGATTGCGCAGATCCAACACGGCGATTTGGTATCCGTAGCAGTCCTTGGCAATACCGGCATAATTGCGGAACAGGTCGCCCTTGGTATCCGTGCAGAGGAAGGACATCCCGCTGGCGAGGGCATATTCGATGTTGGGGTACAAAAAGAACGCGGTCTTTCCGGCGCCGCTGGCGGCGGTGACCATGGCGTGGATGTCATCGGTGTCCACCAGAGCTGTAACATGGTCTTTGGGCCCTTCGCAGCCAAGGACAAGGCCCTGCTTTTCCGGCAGATACTCTCCCTTGCGCCACAGCTCTGGTTCAAAGGGGATGTGGGCATAGGTCTGCCGAATCTCCTGTTTGGTAGCCCAGCGTGCGGTTCCATGCTGGCCGTCGCCCACAGTCTTGGATTTGATCCCGTCAAGGGTATAGTAATGGGAGAGAAACGCGAGGCCGCCGATCACGAGAAACATGATGGCGCCTACCACGATAAGCGTTATAACTTGCGTTGGCACATGATCCTCCTTTTGATATCTACGCCTTAATATCAGAAGGGGATGTTCAGTTTCCGATTTGTCTGCTATAATAAATTGGTATGAGGTGATTGCTTTGATTTGCGCATGTGACCATTGCTACTATCTGTTTGAGGCACCAGAATTGCCGGAGCAATGCCCGGACTGTGGAAAGCAGGCAACCCGGCCAGCCAATAAGCAGGAGCGGGCAGAATATCTCAGCAGACAAACAAGCAGCCAGGAAGAAGCGGAGGAGTGGGACTGAGCCATTCCTCCGCTTTGCTGCTTCAGGCTTAGGCCATCACTGGCTCAGCTTCCCTCTGGGTCTTTTCCTCTTTCTGCCGCCGTTTGATCTCGTCGGCCTCGTACTTGACCGGCACCTTGGCACAGGAGATGGCCAGCTCCAGCCATGCGCTGGCCACCTCTTTTTCTCTGCCTGGGTACGGATACCCTGGCAATTGTTCTTGGCCAATACGCTTTGGAATTGCATGGCGATCTCATCCGCCCGGTTCTTGAGGATACTCCGGTTCTGGTGAGGCAGGATGTGGCTTTCTAAAAACCGGACGCCCTGCTCAGTGGTCAGCGCGGTACCCATCTGTTTGCACTCCCGCAGCACCACCGAGAGGGCCAGCGCCGCCATGGTTTCCATGCGCTCCATCGCCTGGTCAAAGCGTCCCCAATGGAGGTCGTTCCGGTACCGCAGGAGCAATCCGGGGAACTGATAAACCGCCCGGTCCGGCTGAACTTCCTTGCACCTGGCTCCGATTCGCCGGCAGACGAGCCCCGCCACCGCAAACTGCGGATGCTCCTTGGCGGGCTGTGCCTCCAGTCCATGCCGTGCTTTCAGATCCTCGTCCCAGTCTTTGTATTCGGATTGCAGCGGGGCAATTTGAGAATAGCCATGCTCTCGGAGAACTTCTGAGAGCCGGCCGACGGCCTCGATTCCGGCAGCGTCGTGGTCCAGGCAGAGGATGGTTTTCCGCAGATTTGGATTTTTCTCCAGCATCCACAGCATGGCATGTTCCGCCGTACCACAGAGAGCCACATAGCTGTGCTGCCGCCAGCCATCCGGGTACAGGGTGAGAAAGGCAAGCAGGTCTATGGGGGCCTCGAATACATAGAGACGGTCGCTGGTACCGACCCAGTGGAAACTGCACTGCGGATCACTGCCTTCTATGTTGCCCCGGTAGCTTTTGCCTTGGGTATAGAGCCCCCGCTTGTGGGCATGACGGGCAACGCCGCGTTCATCGAATCCTACGAACACGGCGTTGTGATACACCTTTGTCTGATCTATGGACAATTCCCGGCTCTCATAGATCAGTCCCTTCTGTGCGAAAGCGCTTAGTACCTCCCGGCTGATGTGCCTCTGCTGGAGCAGATAAGCATATACCCGCCGCATGGTCTGGTTTGAGGGAGGCAGGGCAAATTCCTTTGGCGGCTCTTTTTCTTTTTTCTCCGCCGGTACATACACCTCCCCCTGTTCACCATTGAGCAGACGGGTCACTGCTTCAGGGTAAGTCAGGCCGTAGAAATTTTGGACAAAGGAGATTGCATGGCCACCCCTTTCTGCAGCATGATCATACCACTCATTCCCATGCACAGTAATACTGTGATCCGAGGTGAGGCGTTTGTCCTGGCCGGAGGAGATGAGTTTCTCTCCTGCCGGCGCAGGAACTCCACCAGGTCAACGGAGTTGGCACGGAGTTTTTGGTCCTCTGTGAAGTGGATATATGGCATGCTACATCCCTCCTCATAAAAGAGGCCGCAGTATGCGGCCTCTCAGATCTGTGTTAATTCATTCAGTTGGTTGGCATCTTTCGGAGCTCTTGGACTTGATCCCGACACCCATAGACCACAGCGGTAGTGTGACTGGAAAGGTGCCTGAAAGGGTAACTGAAAAAGAGAAAAAGATTTCAGAACTTCTTGTTGAAGCTCCAGAGGCTATTGATGGGAGCCCGCAGGTTCATACCTCATATGCCTCTCACTGATTCCTTCCCTTGAGTTTCCGATGGAACAGAACAGGTCTGCACGGGATTGGCTTTTGCCTTTTCAGCCCTTGACTGTCTTTTGTCTGCGCCAATAAAATCTGCTGTTTAAACTGCACTTTCTGTTTCAAAAGATTACCTCCCTTATAGCTGCATTTCCGGCTCATGGTCATCCGCCTTGTGGCCCTGAGCGATCTTCTTCGCCTTGATTTTCCGCAGGAGCTTCCGGTCCACCGCCACCCGGATGCCACCGGAGGGCGGTGGTTGGTTTGCTCCTGGAAGATGTTGGCCAGATGATGGAACAGCGAAACGACGGCCGCTACGGGCGGCTGTCCCAGCCGGTCATCCATGTGTTTCAGAAAGTATTTAGCGTACTCATTCCCCTGATCCGCCGCCAGTTGGAACCACTTAATCGCACTGGTCTTATCTTTTGGAACCTCTTTCCCAAGCAGATAGAGCTTGCCGAGGGCATACTGGGCGTATTGATTGCCCTGTTCCGCTGCGGCAGTGAGCCAGCGGATGGCGGCTTTCACATCCTTTGGCGCATCTTCCCCTGGAGCAGCAGCTTGCCCAGGCGGTACTGGGCAAACTGATTACCCCGGCCTGCTTACCGCTTCAGCAGACTTAGTGCTTTTACGCTGTCTTTGGGTGCATCTTCTCCTGTGAGATAGACCAGAGCCAGGGCGTATTCCGCATACCCGTTCTCCTGTTTGGCCGCGGCAGTAAGCCAGCGGATGGCGGTTATTACATCCTTTGGGATACCGTCGTCTCCTTCAGCAGCAGTTTTCCCAGCCGGTACTGGGCAAACTGGTTCCCAAGTTCCGCAGAGAATGTGAGCCACTTCAGCGCGGATGGCGGATCTATGGGCAGGCCTGCGTCACCGGCAAGGTACAACTTGCCAAGGGCAAAGGCGGCGAAGCTGTTTTCCTTCGTTGCCGCAAGTGTGAACAGATCCACCGCCTTTTGAATGTCTTTTTCTATTCCTTGACCATCCCGATAGATTTTGCCGAGCGCATATTGCGCACAGTCCTGGCCGGCTTCCGCCGCCTTTGTCAGCCACTCCAATGCCTGAGCTGTCTGCTCTGGTGTTGAGGATGGGGCGTCGAGGATCATTCTGGCCAGTTGGTACTGTGCATGGGGATTGCCCAGTTTGGACGCCCGTTCAAACCACTCCCTGGCTGCCGCTTCATCCTTGCCAGTCCCCACACCGTGGAGGAACAGCCATCCGATGCGGTACTGCAATTTATCGTCATGGCTCTGCTGCTCCAATTCGAGAAATCCGGCGAAGGCTTGCCGGTACCACTGTTCCGACGCTTCGGCGTCCTTCTCACAGCCAATGCCGTCCCGATACATCTTTCCTAACTCGTAGGCGGCATAGGGGAAGTCCTGCTGTGCAGAGGCTGTGTATAACTCCAGCGCCCGCGCATCGTCCTGTTCCACACCCTGCCCACGGCGAAACAGGCCGGCAAGGGAATATTGCGCGTACTTGTACCCTTTGTCTGCGGAGAGCCGGAACCACCGGGCGGCTTCTCCATAGTCCTGCTCACAGCCGAGGCCCGCGGCATAGAGTTTGCCGATCCGGTGCTCCGCATAGCGGTTTTCCTTCTGATCCTCCACAGCATAGAAAGCGGCCAGCGCCCTGCTGTACCACATATGGGCAGTCTGCATGTCGATCTCCCGGCCCAGCCCATCCGCCAGCACCCGGCCCAGATCGTGCATGGCCAGTGCGTTGCCTCTCTGCGCCTCCTGTTGGAACAGTGAAAATGCCTGCTCAAGATCCTGGGGCTGATCCTTGCCGCCAAATAAACAGCGGCGGGCCAGGCGGTACTCATCGCTCCAGTTCATCTGCGCTTTGGCTGGCGCAGACACCGTTTTGTCTGGGACATCGTCCGGTGGGGACTCCGAGAAATCATTCCAGTCATTATCAGGCTGGGGCGCCTCCGGCAGCGGCGCTTCTTCCTGGTCCTCCACAGGGACACGGTCTTGCTGGTCATCTGGATGGAAAACCTGCTGGCGCGCCCCAGTGTTACCGCCTCCTCAATGACAATGTTTTTAATCCGCTTGAATGCCTTCTGCTGGGAAAGGGGAAGGCGTGGGGGCAGGTCGTCCTTATAGGTGCGTAGCACATCTTCCCGCAGTTCATACCACAGGGCATAGGACGCAGCGACATATGGGTCTTTGGCCAGCTCGTCCACAATCTCATCCACCACAGCCTTCAACGGGGCTTTGAGGTAGCCGTACTGCTTCCTGCCTCCGGTGTGCCGCAGGCGCCCCGCCAGATGCTCCATGAGCTTCTCCATACGGTAGTTGACCGCAGTGCCGTTCCGCATCTGTTTGATTAACTGCTCCAGCATAGAGCGGGCATCTTCATTCAGTGTGTCCCGGCGCTGGGTCTGCTGTTGATAGAGTTCCGTCAGTTCCTGCCGGAAAATCTCTTTTGCCAGCCCTGACTTGATTCGGGAGATGCCCTGTGTGGTGAGAAAACCTTTCGACGGATCGACGCTGTAGCAGACCATGTGGATATGGGGATGGTGAGCTTCATCATGGAATGCAGCATACCAGCGAAAATCTTCCCAGGGGATCTTCATTGCCTCCGCCATTTCCATGGCATACTCGGAGAGCAGTGCTTTCCATTCTTCCGCCTTATCATAGCCGAGACGGGCAGCGTCTTTCCTTCGCAGAGAGATGATGGGCAGCCACACATTGCCGGGGTGGGCCGCGACTGCCTCCGCTACCTGCGATAGTACGAGCTGGTCTTCCTCGCTGGTAAACAATCCGTGGGCGCCGGCACGCTGGGCGTGGGGCGGGTGGCGATGTATTTTAGATAGTTATCTTTCTTGGCGACCTGGTCATAGTTATTCTCCAGCGCGCGAGTGATGAACTCCGATGCGTTGGTGCGTGTCGGCTCGGTCTCATAGTCCTCATATTCAAACATCCCACGGCTGAGCGGGAAGTCCCGCAGGATCTGTTCCACCATCTTTTTCTGCTTTGATGTGGCTGGCCACCCGCTCCGTCCCGGATCGATGCGCTCCACACCATTTCGTGTGGCCATATATTTCACATAGTTTTCAAGGTGGGCGGTGGCGGAGGAGGTACCGCCCTTGATGTAGGGCACTTGAAAATCAGGCGCGGCACAGACTGTCACCACCTTTGTGCATCACTCCACGCCCCGCTGGTAGTCGATGGCGTCCTTGAAGCTGATACGCCCATTGGTCTGCTTTACTTCCCGGATAGACCGGGCGCGAAGCGTCTTGAGATCCTCGTCACTGATTCCATGCCTGCCGCCAGTACATTCATCATCATGTTGACCTCCACCGCCAGTTTGAAGAGCAGGCGGGCGATGCGGTTCTCACTGTCCTGGACGGTTCCGCGCATGGCTGCCACCAGTGCGGGCGGCAGATATGCTGTGGCTTCCTGGCCGGAAACATAACCGGCATAGAAGCGGATTGCCTTTTCAATAAACTCGTTTTGGCTCTGGCAGTTGTCCCTTGCACAAAGGTCCTTGACCAGCTGCTGGGTTTCAGGCGCAATGCGCAGAGCGAACTTGATTTTTCTCTTGCCATGCTTTCCTCCAATCAAAAATCCCTGACCTTTGCATGGCCAGGGATTCGTTTTCTTTAAGAGGCTTCTTTACTTCAAAGCTGAATGCCGCCCATACTTTGCTTTTTTGTGCCTCCTTTTCTGTCCATATCCCTGTTTTAATGCCGGATAAACGCCGGAGTGATGGGCAATTCCAGCCGTGGTGACCCCCGGTGTGATCCCATCCCCTGAAAGCGACCCCCGCAACACCGTTTCCCGACCCGCATTGCGGGGCGGTGTGAGCTGTGTGGGGGGCGCTCTGCGACCCCCGCGCTTTATCCCGCACCATTTTCAACCCCTCGGTTCACCTGCGCTAAAGGCGAAAGTGAGAGGCCATCAACGCAGGACGGGCACTGCTCATTTGAGGAACGGCCCGCACAAAGCCCCCACAAATCGCCGGGAGGGCGGCAGGGGCACGGATGCCACCCAGCCCCGGAAAAGGGCACACAGGGCCGCACAGGGGGCAACGGCGGGGGAATGCGCTCCACTCCACAAAAAGAGCCGTGCTGCCGCACGGCTTTTCATGGAGCATCGGCTATTGGTTTGCTCAGTTCTGTGTGCAGGCCATGGGCGCCTGGGACCCCTCGTTCTCTGTCTGGCTCTTGATGATCCAGTCCGTCAGGTTCTGGCATTCGCTCAATTCCCTGGCCAGTGCGTACATTTTACGGCGGCCATCGGCGCTGTTCAGCTCCACTGCTGTCTCGAACAAGCCCCAGATATTATCCAAGGTTTAGAGGCCGCTGGCGTTTATCGGCAGGTCTTTTTCCTCCATCACATGATTCACCTTTTCGGGATCGGCTGCTTGGGCAACTGCGATTTCTTCCTGACGGATCAAGTCCAGCCACCGCTGTGTGTCTGGTATTGGAAGTCCCCATGCCGTTCCAACCTGTGTCACAGCCTTTCGATATGGAGTTACATCCACAGCTGTTCCATAGAGCATAAGGTATGCAATGGCCTCCTTTGCGAGATTTTCCTGCAGTTTACATACTTGTTCGGCTTTCATTCGTTGAACCCCTTTCCTCGGATTTTTGGTTTGTTTCAGGCGCCGATTGGCTGCCCATGCAACAACACAATGCCACACTTCCGGAGAGAAATCCATTCATCATTGCCAATAAAAAGCGGCTTGAGAAGCTGTGGGAAGTCGATAAAATTTACCGAGCGGCGTTTCCTACAGCCGAATCTCCAGCCCTTCTTCCGCCTGCTCCCGCAGCAGGGCGGTCCTTGTTTCCCCAAGCTCTGTCCATTCTGTTGGTGACAGTAGGCGTCCATCTGGTTCCACAACTGGACCTGTTCCGCGGAAGTCAGCGGGTAGGAAAAACTCAAACTCATGACCGTCAGAGCAGACGAGACATACGGTCAATGCGCTGTCTATCCGCCCGGTCTTCCAGCCAAAATTGGCGTACACATTCAGCCAGTCATCGTTGACGGCGGAGGCAACATTGGTACCAAATACTGCGTCAGGATCGAAGTTTATGGGGATATAGAAGTTCAGTTTCCCATCGCACTCTGTGATCTCATCGGTGAAGGATACCGCATCTACCGGCAGCCTTTTAACGCCTGCAGTGAGTTCCGGAGGGGCTTCACGCTCCATATCCAACTGTGCGTAGTAACCGTTCAGCGTTTTCCCGGTCCTGCCAAGGTAGTCCGCTTCCATCTGTTTTCGCAAAAGAGACCGTTCTTCTTTTCCCAGGGGATAGGTGAAAAGTTTCTGTACCATGCTCCATCCTGGCGATATAGAGTGAGGGAAAGAGTGGTGTCGGTCCTGCCGTGCGGCATCGTAATTGCAGAGAATATCCAGCCAGCCCCCGGCTCTAAACAGTCCGCCGCCGGGCCAAGAACCTCCCGCTGGGCCTCATCGCTGGTGAAGTCAAACTGAAAATTCAGTCCATGGCCTGACAGAATGATCTCCTCCGAGAAGGTAAGATCGCCCTCCCCGCAAAGGGCGGATTCCTCTGGTTTCAACCGGACCAAAGGTCTGCAGTTCAATGTCCCGGCCGTACAGATAGTCTACAAGCCTGCGCCATTGCTCGTCTCTCTGGATGTTGCGAGTTCGGTTAGCGTGGTAGGCGGCCGTAGATACATCCTTGTTTTTGAAGGTCTGCCAACCGTCTGCGAGATTCAGTGCGGAACACCAGCCGGCATCCAGATCAATCTCAAACGCGCCTGTGACATTGCCGGTATTTTCGAGGCGCAGGGCGGCTAATTCATCAAACCGCTCCCGCGTAATGGGCTGTGTCTTATAAAAGTGGTGTGAGAAATCACCCTTCACCGCCTCGGTGCCTCCTTGCAGATAACGGCGCAGCCGTATGGCCACATCCAGAAATTCCTCGCCATTACCCGTTGAGAAGATACTGTCATGGCCATTCTCCCGAATGTGAAAGGCCGCATAGACTTTCTGGTCTTCCGCTTCCTGTGCTGACTCCAGTTCTTCCTTTGTAATAGTTGTTTCAATCTGTGTCCACCGTTCTAATGGAACGGTTTCGTTGTACAGCGTTATCAGATAGTCCTGCAGATGCCGTTTAACATCACTGCCTTGCGCCTTTAGCGCCTCCTCCAGCGCAACCCAGCGCCGCTGGTCCAGCCACGCCTCGGTAGATACAGAATCTGCCATTATTCAACCTCCTTCTTCTCGTCAAAAGTATCCGGCGCGGCGCTTCGAGGGGACCGGGCAGGCCGCGGGCGGGGCTGTTCCTCCCAAATCGCCACAGGCCGCAATATATTCCTGCCATGCTTTCAATATACTCCCTGGTCTGAGAAGGCACATATTTTTTGTAGAGCTTCTCCATGAACATATCCAGTTCCAACTCTAAAGAGGTACCGTTCTTTCCCGCATAGAACTGGATGGCTTTGAGTTTCTCCTGATCAAATGAAATGGTGACCGTAGCTTTCTTCATCGTGACCCCTCCATTACATAAAAAGTTCCATGGCATGTTCTGCCCTGGAACTGTTGGCAAGATGTTTCATCGTATTGTGCCAGAAGCTGTGAATTGACGCCGTCCAGAACCAGTTCCACTCCATAGGGGCCGGGGCGGATGGCGGCAATCTTGGCATCCAGAAGAGCCGAGAATTCTTCTTTGCCCTGGGCGGTCAGACGGGAAGGTCCGCTGCGGGCACCCAGCCAACATCTTCGGCGGCATGAACTAAATAGACATCATGATCCGGCAGTCCAAGTGTCAACAGATCCCGCAGATGGACGGCCGGGGCTTCCGCCAGCGCATGGAGCTGCTGCTCCTGCACAGGCTCTGGTGGAAAATACACTCTGGTTTCACTGCCATCCCTGCAGAAATAATCGACCTTTCTCCACTCGCCGCCATGGGCAACCTGCAACTCCCCAAGATGGCTGTATCTCCAGTTCCGATTATTTTCCTTGCACCACTGGACTACATGGTCGCTGACGCTGCCGGACTTCCAATCAAATGTAAAGAGGGTTTCGCCCCTCTGCCGGAGCAGTTCCGTCCACTGTACCCGGTCTGTGAAGCCCATACTTTGGGCAACAAACGCCTCACACATCCGGATCGCCCAGTCGGACGGCTCTGCCTGATGTTCATGTTTCTTTCTGAACTCCTCCAACTGCCAAAGCAGATCCAACTGATCCTGTTTAATATTGATGTTTCTTTCCTCCTCTTTCGTGTCATCCTTGGACTGTTTATCCAGCGATAGATTGCTTCCAAAGGCTTCCGTCAGGTTCTCGTAGATGCTCTCCGTATCCCATTCGCCAGCGGCAGTCAGCCGGCCAGCGATCTCCCGCAGAGTCGCTTCCTGGGTAAGCATCTCATCGCCGGAGATAAGCCAGGGCCATATCTTCGAGGTTTCCTGCTCAAAGCGAATGTAGTCCACGATGTCCTGGTATGCGTCACCACAGTCAGACTCATAGCGGTGGGCGAGGTTAAAGCCCATGGCTTCGATCTCTTGATTGGTCAATCCCAGTTCGTCGTGAAGTGTTTCGTAGAGTTCCTCGCTCCCATCATGCTCCGCAAGGAAAGCTATGAGCCTGTTCTGGATTCTGTTGGCGCCTGCCGTTGGGAAATGGTTTGCCAGGGCATCCAAGCTCTCCCGCAGGCTGCCGGCCCGGTGGTCATATTCCACCCGTATCCGCCCATTGTCCAGGTCAATGACCACCCGCTGTTCCGCAGTCCCCGCCATGACCAAGGTCATGGCTCAGGGCCTCCGCTTCATCTGCAAATACCCGCCTGAGTGGAGTGCCGCGTTCAGCAGCAGCGAGAGAAAGAGCCTCCGCGAAGCTGCTGTTCTCATTTTCCGCGATGGCAGCGGCCCGCGCTAACAGTGGATACAGCCCCACAAGCCCAGTTCCATCCTCGCCTACAAAAGCGGTTTGACGCCCCCGTTCCTCTACTTGATACAGCACTGCCGTAGTATCCCTCCCATCGTTTTATTACCGTGTTCTGTCTGTTTTTTACATAGAGAGATCCTGTTCCTCACCCATCTCCACATCCCACATGGTCTGAGACCTCATGCAGGTAATGCTCGGCCAGCTCTTTATCCTCACAAAAGAAGAGGGACGATGCCGCGGACCCCATAGTGCTCCTCACCAACCGCTGGGTTGTACCGCCCAAGCACATAGTGAAGGGGGGACTTTTTCCATTGTGAAAAAGTTCCCCGCACAGAGCAAGTCTTGTCCTTTTCATCCACGCTCTCTATTACTCCACCGCGTAGATCGAAGTCGCCGGGGCCTCCATATGGCTCGGTAGCGACAAACAGCACCTTGTCTCCAGCCGTCAGCTCCTTTGGCTAACAGGCAGTCCCGCATACGGGAAATGATTTCGTCACGGGTGGTGAAGTTCCCGCCTCCTGAATTTTATCGCTCTCCAGTTCGAGAGCGGACAGAGCCCGCTGATACACGGTATGGAGCTGCTCATCCGGCACATCGGGGTCAAGGCAGTAACCGAAAGCCCCTGGAGCCAGGCGGGTGATTCGTTCCTCATCCGGGATCTGTTGCAATTCTTCATAGGCGGAGAGCAGATTCACCAGCTTCCCCGACTTTGGAAAAGGTCAGGCTGCACCTCAGATGCTTCGATCTGCTCGTCCACATATTCATCGTGCAGAGCGAAGCCAAGGCATCCAATTTCATCGTTGCGGATTTCCAATGTGTTATGAAGGATATCGTAGAGGCTGCTGTCATCGAAATACTCCGCCATATAGTTCAGAATGCCTGATATGATCTCCTCCTTCCGCTCTGCGGAAAGAGAGGGGTCCTTCTGCTCCGGCGCCAGGTTTTGCAGTAGTCCAGATAATAGCAGACATCAAAGCACTCGTCCGTCAGGGTGACATCCGCCGCCTCCGGCCGCTGCTCCAGCTTCTCAAGGAGCATGGTATCGAAGCCGTTCCCGTCCTCTATCACCAGTCCCATTTGCTCATAAAGCTCACTGAAATAATAGCACCAGCTACCCTCGTTGGTGTTCTCCGTTCCCTCCCTGATGATCTTTTCCACTGCCTGCTCCAGAATGGAATCGACCACCGCTCTTGCTCCGGGCAAGTAGGTAAAGTGTTTCCCCCGCATCATAGGCAAAAACTCCGTCTTTACGTCTCTCTCCCAAAACGAGGACACCCTGGTAGATCCGTCTACCGTGTTCGTCAGCATAGAACAGCTCTGCAGCCCAGCGGCCATCTTGGTGAGGGTCATTCAAAAAGTCTTGGAATTCCTCGTCCGGCAGCGTAACCAGCCGAACCGCCTCACACTCAGAGATGCAGAAGCGTCCGGCCTTGGCCGGCAATTGAAGTTTCAGCCGCAAAATATCATCCTCCAGTCTTCGGTAAATAGTAGCGGGGATTGGTACGCTCCCCATTGACCCGCACTTCAAAATGCAGATGCGGACCTGTAGACCGCCCGGTGGAACCGGAGAGGGAAATGATATCCCCAGCCTCCACTGTCTGGCCAACCTGGGCCAGTAGACGGGAATTGTGGCCATACAAGGTGGATAGTCCATTGCCGTGGTCGATTATCACATAGTAACCATAGCTGCTGTTATATTGGGAAACTGTGACCGTCCCAGGCAGTGCGGCCCGGATAGGAGTGCCTGTGGGTACTGCCAGATCCATCCCGGTGTGTCCCCGTGTCTCGCCAGTGAAGGGGTCGCTGCGATACCCGAACTCCGAGGTGACCACGGACTCCCAATCTGCTCCGATAGGAGAACAGAAACCGTCCACACCAATGAAGGGGACATCGGCCCCAGGGAACCAGCCGCCGCTTTCCCCGCTGGGACTGCCGTAAAGGATGAGATGATAGATGCTGTCGGCGTTTGCTTGATGGTCCGCGGTGACCTCGACTCCAATGGCATGGCTGATCCGCTCATAAATTTCAGCCAGGTCTTCAATAGGAACGGCCACCATGTAGGTTTCTGTGGTCTCCACCTCATTGCCTTCTTCGTCGGTGGTGGTAACCGTTCGGGTTCGCTCCTCATAGTCCACAAAACAGTCTGCAAACTCATGGATGCAATCTGTATCTGGCTGTTCTGCGGCGAAATACAGAGCATAAAAAATGGCCTTGACGCGGGTATCGTCAAGGCTTTTTCCATCTTCGCATTGGCTATTGATCTCCGCGATCACTTCGTCCAGTTGGTCAAAGCTGTTCCGCATGTCCTCGATGTATCTTTGGTACTCCGGCGTGGCGCTGGCGGAAATGGAGCCGCCGTGGAAGCACAGCTCCACGGCAGACACATTGTGCTGCGAGGTTCCTGAGAGGATAGCGCAGAGCAGAACCACCAGCACGATCAGCGGGGAAAGGATGGCCACAATGACCCAGCCCACCTTTTTGCGGGCTTCCTCATTGGAAAGAATTACTATCGCCGCTTTGACGGCCGCTGCAACGGCGGCACTCATAGGTTCATACCTTTCATGGGCGAATCCTCTGGCTGCGTACTGTTCTGCAGTTCAGACCAGTACGCGGCCAGCTCCTCCATGGTTTCCGTGTACCCATCGCCTTTGGGCCGATGCTCCGCCCACAGCTGGTACTGCTCCAGATCAATTCCCCGGTCCAGCAGGAGCTTGGCGGCTCCGACCGCCTGATTGCTGACACAGGCATAGAGCGCGTCGTAGTTGTCCGGCTCCACCGGCATCCCGTGTTCCAGCAGTCTCTCTGCCATCCACTCCTGATGCTGGCCCGTGAGGGTGCGCAGGATGCCGGCCGCCTCATCGCCCGGCCGGACGCCCTTGTCCACCAGATCCACCGCGGTCTGGAAGTCCAGCTTTTCCGCAACCCAGCGGAGAAGCTTCGGGGGGCACAGAAGCAATCTGCTCCGGCGTGCATTGGGCGATCAGGTCTTTGGCGATGTTCCGGCAGTTATTTGTATAGGCATAGAGGATCACCTCACCGTGGAGGGGGGAGCGGCTCCGAGAGGCGGCCTTCCGACTCCTTCACCAATGTTTGTACCCGCCAACTGTCTCCCGTTTCCACCGCCCGCCTACAGGCGGTGAGATATGCCTCCGAGGAAAACCGTTCCACCGCCGCGAGAAGCATCAGGGTCATATTTCCACCCACAGTTCCGGGGCGTCCCGCCACCTCGATCAGCAGGTCATCCGTCTGGTCTGATACCCTGGGATAAAGGTTTTTGAAGGCGTCAAATTCTCCGTCCCGAATGGCCAACACGGTTTTATCGTAGTCGCTGATGTGCAGGGGGTACCGTCCCACCTCGTCCATATAGGCGGTGATGCTGCCGGTCATACGGCGCAGGAGCTGCTCCGTCTGGGACATGGCCTGTTCCTGGCGTTCCTGCTGTTCCACCAGCGCCTCGATGATGGTGCGCTGCTCCGTAGGATTCAGGTGGACGATCATGCCCTCCGGCTCCGCCCGCTCACCCTGACGGAGATATCGGGCATAGGTTTCGCGGTCCCCGTGAAACGCCTTGGTGATGGCGGAGGAGATGAGGAACATCCGGTCCAGATCCGCGCCAGTTTCGCCCAGCGTCTTGCCGGTGATAAAGCTTTTGGTGACGGGGCGGCTGTCTTCATACCACTTCAGGTACACATCTAAATAGACGCCCTCGCTGCCGCCGTAGTCGGTAGTACAGAAGATATCCGCGTCTTTGGGGATCTCCCGGCCGTTCTCCCATTCCCGATCCATGAGAAAATACTCGTCCGGCAGATAGCCCATGCTTTCCAGACGGTGCTTCAGTTCCTCGAAGACTTCCTGTGCGATGCGCTGACCGGCATACTGCATCCTCCGGGGATCTCCCGGAAACGGCTCCCACTGCTCCAATTCAACATTGCCGCACTTGTACAGGCAGACGCCGCGCTGGGGGAACTTGATGAGATTGTATTCCGACTCCTCCAGCTGGAGCATATCCATGTAGGACCGCTTGTCGATGGAGCCGGCGTTGAACAGAAACTGGTGAGGCGGGATGCTGAACAGGGGCTTGGTCATCTCGCGGACGCCCTCCTGGTCGAAGTCCTCCAGATTCTGACTGGCCAACAGCATCGCCGATTCCTTCTTTCGCACACGCTTCAGGCAGTTTCGGATGTACTCGATGGCGGTGGGGTTGGACAGCCAGATATACAGCTCATCCAGAGCTGCCACGGTATTGCCCACGGTCAGAAGCTTATCGGACATGAAGGACAGCACATTGAAGAGCATGGCGTTGCGGACATTCTTGGCGGCGCTGAGCATCCCCTTGACGCCGAACACCAAAAAGCGGCTGGAGGTGATGTTTGTGTGCCCGTTGAAGAACTGGGCGTCGGCGCCCTTGCACATGGAGTGCAGCCCCAGCAGCACCTCCTGCAGGAGCTTTTGGGTGTAGAGCTGGTGCTGACCGGCGTCGTAGGTCTTGAACTCCTCCTCAATGAGATCGTAGAGGTCGGACAGGATGGGATAGTCCTCCGGGCGCATCCGGCTGAAGTTGGTCTGCTCGTTGATGCCGAATTTCCGATACAGCTTGGACAGCATGATCTCGATGGTATCGATGTGTGCGTCGCTGAAATCCTTGTAGGCCCGGAAAAAGTCCTTGAGGAAGGAGATGTGCTGCGCCAGCAGAGTGCTTTTGCGAAAGGCCTCCGGCGCGTCGGTGGCATTGGGGTCGCCGCCGTCATCCCAGCACTTGGGTTCCAGCACATTGATGATGTACTGCCCGGCCATCAGGTCTGCAAAGCAGCCGCCCACCGCCTCGCACATCTCCTGCTGTTCATGTTCGGCGTCCAGGCTGATGACGGACTTGCCGGACTCCAGCAGATTCAGGATCAGCAGCTTCATGAGGTAGGATTTGCCCTGGCCGGAGTTGCCCAGGATCAGGATGTTGGCGGAGGTCTTGTCCTCGTCCCGCTGGTCAAAGTCCACCAGAATGTTGCTGCCGTACTTGTCCTTGCCGATGTAGAAGCCCTTGGAATCCAGCTTGCCGGAGTAGTTGAAGGGATAAAGATTCGCCACGCTGGAGGCGGGCAGCACCCGTTCAAACTGGATACCGAATGTGTTGTGACCGCAGGGATTGACACAGCGGAAGCCCTGCTGCTGACGGAGCAGGAGCTTATCCACATTCAGCTTGCTCCGCACCAGCTCCGTCAGCACATCGGTCTGGAGCAGCTTGAGGTTGTTGTAGTCGGATGCGGTCAGCTCGATGTACACGGCGCAGTGGAGCAGAGGCTCACGGTTGCGGTGCATGGTGGCCACCAGGGTGGCCACATCCTGCAGGTTGCTCTCGGCAGTGACCGTCTGCTGCAGGTCGTTGGTGTTGGAGCTGTTCAGGCGGTTCTTGTTGGCGGCGTTCTGAATGAGCAGCTCCATCCCTGTTTCCTCACGCAGCCGGACCAGTACGAAGAACTCACGGGCGGTCGCCATCTGGATCTGTAGACGGTCCAGTGATTTAGCGTCCGCCTCCAGCAGCCGGCTGATGACCGGCAGGTCCTCCTCGGCAGCCCGCTGGCGGTAGTGCCTCTTGTTGTCCTCAAAGCTCTCCTTGGAGTTGAGGGCCAACATCTCGATCTCAGCCTGCCCCTTGAGGACGGTCATGAGGGCATAGATGCGATTGCTCACAGCCTCCGGAGGGACTGGACCGAGAGGTTGGTGGGCTTGATGGCAAAGAAAATCAGCCTCCCATGACTGGTCTTTAGGCCGCTGTCGGTGATCTCGTCGATCCCGATGAGCTGCCGGGTAGTCTGTTTGGCCGTTGTTTCTTTTTTTCTGCTCATTTTCTATCACTCCTATCCGTTGATGGATTACACAGCCCCCAGGCATAGGTCTGCTGGCCCAGGAGGAAATATCGGATTGCATAGCGCAGGAAGTCCAAGATACTGGTATCCTCCAGCCGAATCGAGGGCAGGAAGGCATAGGCCGCAGTAAGCACCACCGGGGGCAGAAAGCCAATCTGAGCCATGGCAAACACGGAGATCAGGGCGCCCACGCCAATGATAGCGATATCCCGCAGTTCCCACAGCCACAGTACGGCTTTGGATTTCAGATTATCGGGATAAATGTACATGTTTCACCTCACATCGTCATGCTCATTCCAAACCCCTGTTCATCCTGATCGGGGGTTCCGAATTCCTGATCTTGTACTTCGTCTGGGCTTTGTTCCATCAACCAAGATTGGAGTTCCTGTGCCACCAACCCCACAACGAAGACTCGTTTGGATACGCCATTATGCGCCTCCACATACTGCTCAACGCGGTGGAAAAGAGATTCGGGCATAGCAATGGCCAGCGTCCGTTCTTTCTTGTTGTCCTGAAGGGCCGCACTCTGGGCGGTTCCTCGCCATGTTCCCACTGATCCAGTGCCTGATTCAAAAGGCTCTGAACCAGTGCCTTTTGGGTGAGGGGCGCATGAGCATTCAGGTAGGACTTCAGCCGCTGAAACATGTCATCTGAGATCTGAACGGCCAGGGTGCGCTGTTCCTGCTTTGCTGTGGCAGGCTGGTCCAGATAGGTAGTGAGTATCTTAGTGAGGTACTCACCGTTTGTCATTTCAGGACTTTTGCCCTCCATCAGCCGCTTGTGAAGCGACTCGGGAATCAAGCCGCAGAGGTTTTTCATCGGTTCCATGATCGCATCTCCTATTCATAATCATTCAAGCTATCTGTGCTGTGGTCGCCCATGCGATTCCTTGCAAAACATAGTCGACGCAAGGAATCGCTACACTGTTGCCCAGTGCTTTATAGCGGGCGGAGTCGGAAGCACCCTCGATATCAGTCCAACCATCCGGAAATCCCTGCAGGCGCTCGCATTCCAGCGGGGTCAGACGGCGGATCAGAAGAACCGAGGCACCTCTTGGAGCCGGATGAGGAGGCGCTGTTATCTGGCTCGTCCATATCCACGACCAAATCTGTTGCGTCTTTGTGCTGACGGGCGCTCTGAGTGCTGACCACCTCGTTGCTTTTGAACACATCCACACGCTGACGGCTGAACACGGCATGGTGGTCGGTGGCGGTGAGAGTATAGGCGATGCCCTGTTGATACCCAATCCCGTTCCCGCCGTTCATAGGCTGCCGGTCAATGGCATTTCCGGTGATACAGAATATCGTGTCCGGTTCTGCGACCAGCGGGACATTGTTCCCACCCGTACCGTAACGGGCTGACATTGTGGGCGCCACAGAATGTGGGCCGGTGTAGCGGGCATCGATCCCGTGGTTCTCGAATACAAGTGGCTGGTGGCCATGCTCCTGTGCCCGAAGTGTTCCGGCAACATTTTCGCTGCAGGCAATGGCGCTGCCGCCCTGGTCATTGAGGCACAGGATGGATGGCATACAGTTCCCGCTGGCGGTTCCTTTCAAGGTAGGCGAGACTTCCTCTCCATAGCCAATACTGCCCGCAGAAGCACCAGCTCCAGCAGAAAAAGCAGCTGTAAAAATGGCGGGATACCCCTGTCCGGGTATACCGCCGCCTCCACTCAGCGAGGTGTGACGCTCCTCAGAGAGAAAGCAGTCACCGTTGCCTTTGGCCGTGATTCCGGCCACGAAGGTCTGCTGCTTCATCCCAGGCTGGGCAGCCAACGCTGCGGCTACATCATGCAGATCCCGCACCTCGTCCCGCTGGTTGGCAGCAAAGGCGGTGAGCACGCCGTTCCGTCCGGTGGACATTCCGCAGTTGACGCCGAGAGTGGCTGCCTTTTCTCCTGTCAGGTCTCCGTTGTATCCGTCGAATCCGATGGGGCCAGTCCCGCCTGGAGGATCAGAGCATCCCGGAGCTGAGGCGGCAGTTCCTTGCCCCGGATCTCCGCCCGGCGCAGGATTCCCAAGCAGGCGGTCCTGCTCAAATAATATTTTGATGGCACTTCGTCCTGCAAAATCTGCGACAAGGAAGATTCTCTTTCTGCGTTGGGCGACACCCCAGAATTGAGCATCCATGACTCTCCAAGCCAGGCTGAATTGATTTCCCAGAACGATTGCCCCAGCAGATTCCCAGCGCCCGGAGTCAGGTCGAGGCACTGAACAGGAGCCGTCTTTAATTCGGACGATCTCCTCGAGGACGATGCGGAAATCTTCGCCGCCCGCTGAACTGAATGATCCTGGTACATTCTCCCAGCACATATATCGAGGTCGAACAGTGTGAGCTGTTCTGCCGCGCCGCTCATCTGCATCCCTCATTTCTTTTACAACGCGGATCTGCTCCATAAACAGGCCGGAACGCTCTCCGGCAAGACCGGCTCTGGCCCCCGCCACGCTGAGATCCTGACAAGGGCTACCTCCTGTGATAATGTCCACCGGGGGAAGTTCGGCGCCATTCAGTTTCGTGATGTCCCCGACATGGAGTATGGAAGGGAACCTCTTTCTTGTCACTTCGATGGGGAAGGCTTCGATCTCGCTGGCCCACACCGGCTCGATGCCGTTGCGGACCGCCGCGAGTGGGAACCCTCCGATTCCATCGAACAGGCTGCCCAGCGTGGGCATTATGCCATACCCATGCTCTGCCCAGGAGCTTCGCTTTGCTCCATCTCAGCGGGCAGAGCCTCCTGCTTTTCCAGCTCCCCAATCTGTCGGAGGGGGATGCCGAGCCGTTTGGGCCTCCTCAATCTCACGGGCCATGCCGGAACTGATCCGGCTGCCGCAGCACCACAGTTCATCGCAGACTTCCAGCACCCGATGTCCCAGCCGCAGACCGACTTCCCGTTCCACGGGATCGCCGTCATCCAGCATTTGTGGGTAGAGCAGGTGGACGGCGATGGGCGTGTGACCCTGGCGAATCGCATAGCGGCATGCCTTTTTCGCAAACGCGGTGTTTGTCTCAATATCTCCTGCATAGGGAGAGGCGATGTAAATCAGTTTTTCTCTGCTCATTTCGCCGCCCCCACTGCCTGTACCACGGTGCGGGTGGTGTTGACCGCTGACTGTGCCGCATAGACGGCGGACATGATGTTGGCGCGTGTCGAGGTGTCCAGCCCAAAGGCGCCGCAGATGCGGGGCACTTCACCGGCCGACAGCATCAGGCCAAGCCCAAGGAGTGCATGATCCTTGAACACCATGAGTCCCGCAGTAAGGATGGTGGCCTGCAGGAAGGTGGTCAGGCACAGGCCGATGATCTGCTTGCACCACTGCACAAAGCCGTCCATATAGCCGCGGGGCACCGAGAACATATACAGGGAACCCACAGCAATCTGGATGAGTAAGACTCCTCCGCGCTTGAGGTTGGAGAAAAAGCACTTGATGATGGCGTACCCCATCATGATGATAATAAAAATTACCATGATGGGGCTGGTGATGCTGCCGATCCCGCCGAATACGCCGGAGGAGGCCGCGGCCCCGATATCCACGCCCTGCAGGGAGTTGATGATATCAGTGGAAAGGGCATCAAAGCTCTCGCCATACCCGGTGATTCCAGAGGTCAGGCTGGCCTGCAGCGTGACGGAGAGTTTATAAAGTTCCACCGGCACCAGGGTAAAACACCCCACGGCCATAAAGCCCTTGACGGCGCTGATAGCCGCGTCCTTGATACTGGCCCGTCCGGTCTGGTATTCGATTCCGACCTCGAACACGGCCACCACCAGCCCGACGACATACAGCGTCCAGGCCAGATAAGAAAAAAAGAGAACAATGGACTGTACCCAGCTCATCTCGAAGAGCTCGACGCCCATGTTCCCCATCTCGGCAAAAAAGTTGCCAAAGAAACCAACAAGCTGGCTGTAGACCCAGTCGATAAACTGATCCATCAGCCCGCCAAGGAAAAAGTCCAATATAAACATCTGGTGGTTTCACCCCTTTGCGTAAGGGGGACCGTGCCAGCATTGGACGCATACTCCTGCTCAAAGGCACAGGGGCCGTGGCTGGGCACGGCCCCTGCTTGTATTCGCTTCCTATTTTCTTAGCACATTTGCGGGCTGTTTTCCTGCGCCTCCTCCTGACGCTGAAACACCTGCAGATATTCGTCCACCGTACCCGCCAGCAGCCTGTAATCCGCCTGAGTAGGCTGGTAAACATACCAGTCTACCTTCCCATAATCGTCCCAGAGGTGTGGTAAGATACCATCCGAGAAGTTGGGATTGCTCACTTCTTTCTTCCCCAGTAAATCGCCAAAGCGTAGGATATTCACATCCACCGCGCCCTCGGTCCGGTTCAGGATCGTCAGCTTGAGGGCATTGTACTGGCTGGCAATGTTCAGAGAAACAAACTCCAGCCTGGCCCGCAAATCCGGGTCAAGCTGGATATAGGCGGATCTGCCCGCATAAGACACAACGCCGCTGGTTTTGCACTGAGTGAGGATTTTCCTCAACTCCTGTCCAAATGGATTCAATTTTCTTCTTTCCCTCCCTACATGGTTAATTCCGGGACAGTCGGCGCCAGTGGATGAGCTAACTCCAGCGTACTGCCTTCCAAGGCCAGAACGCCATCCAGCCGGTGAATAAGGCCCTCCATGTGTTTCTGCCATCCGTCCCAATCCTTCGGATCAAACCAGCCGCCGGGCAGCTCGCCGGCTTTGATCTGCCGCTCCGCTCTGATCCTGGCGTATTTCAAAGTATCCGCAAGATAATCCCGGAGTTCCTGGAGAAAGACCTTGATACTGTAAAAGAAGTGATAGACCGGAACTTGTTGTCCTTGGCCGCCCACTCCTCATCATAGTCCAAACTGCCGGGATCACCGTCAAGATACTTTACAACGATCTCAGCCAGTGCCATAGGGCTGGTATGCGCACGCCCCAGCTTTACATCACAGAGGGCATTCCATCGGTCTTTCTTTAATCGTTCAAGCATTTCTCCCAAGTCCAGTTGTCCATCTGCCGGTAAATTGTACCGGACACATCTAACCGCATCCAGTCCATTGTCGGACTCCAGTGCGGTAATTCCCCAACAGCCCATAGAAACCGTCTCCCATTTCCGGCTTACGCCTCATCATTCTTGTCCTACATTTCCAGTTTCGGTCCAATCTGCTCCTGCTCATCCAGCCCAAATGCCTCGCGCATTTCCGCATCCGCCAGAATCCCGAACGCTTCCTGACAATCTGCGCAGCTCACGATCCAGGTCTTTCCTTCAAAGTACCGGAGCGTTTCCGCCAATATTCTGGCCTTCGGATCCGAGGCAGAGAGAGAAGTTGCTCCACCTCCTCCCGCGAAAGATATTCGCGCTCTCCGCTCCAGGAGCCAATCACGCCGACAGTGTACTCAGGGATTTCCTCCGGCAGTATTTTACAATTCAGAACCGGATCTGGATCAAAGGTGAAAAAAACACATCAATGGGAGTATCTTCTACCACGCTTACCCCGATGCCGTATGGACCTGCACCTGCTCTGCACATCCCGGTAGACCGCTGGTACAGCTCGTTAACCAATGAAAGCATTTTATTTCCGGATGGATTTGGAATTGGATATTCCATTGCTTCCTTCCTCCTGTATTCTCAGAATAATTCTTTACATTCCCAGGATCGTCCAGACATAGGTGGGAGCCGTCAGGGTGAAGATAAGGCAGGCAAACAGGATGGCCGGCGCAGTCCATTCGAACTGGCCGTGCTTTCTATAGTCAAAATACGCCATGCCCAATTTGGCGAAGAAGAACACAGCCAGAACAAGGTCAATCACGGGAAAGACCACATTATTGACAACCGTTTTGATCTGGGCGGATGCGTCCGTCCAAGTGCCTTCAATGGCACCAGCCACATCCCCGGTTCCTGCCGCAAATGCGGGTACCGTAAACATGATGGCCAGCATCATTACCATTACGACCGCACAGAGCATCTTTTTCGTTTTCATCATCAAATACCACCTTTCTTTGCTGAAAAAAGAAAGGCCGCGGGGGTGTTCCCGCGGATGGACGATCTATCCCGAACAGGCCGCGAGGCACTTTCCCACGGCCCGTTTCTTTTCTGATTTTGTTACTGTGAATGCTTACATCGTGAGCACAGGTCCACTCAGTTCCTGTGTTTCCAGGAACTGAGCCCGGATTATTTCTTCAAATGCTTCCTTTGCTAACCTACAGAAGACAGAGTACATAGGCAGACCGTTCTCAGCCGTGTATTCATACGGTTCAGGTAACCGCCCGCATTTTGCAAAAAAGTTCTTTTCCGCCTCCATAAGCCGCTCAATAGACCACTCCCGTACTTCGTTCCGATATGCCAAGACGGTTTGAACATGGCGCTCATCTCTTGCGGAGAGAAGCGTGGGGTAACGAAGTTCAGCATACTCTTGGGCGGTCGTGTCCATATAGCGTTCAAATGTTCTGCGTGTCGGCAGCCCATATTGAGGCTTCATTTCCCTCGCCACTGGCAGCCTTCTGTTCTTTTCTACAAATCCCGCAAAGGCTTCTTCGATTTTCTCCTTGGTCCATACTGCCGGAGCCCCTTTTTTGCACATTGTCAACCGCCTCTTTACATCAAGAAAGAAATATCTAAAAACTGCGTTTGAGCAGCCTCGACCAGTGGGGCCACTTCAATGACCTCTGGATTCTGTTGGAACTTCAAATCTCCCCGGAAGCCCAGTTTCAGGTTACTGAATGTTTCGGCGGCCTTCAGCAGTTCGGGCGGCGATTCTGGAGGCATATCCTGCATCCACCGTACCCATTCACCTTTCTGAAAGCGGGGATTTAGCCGAAGGATCACATAGTCCTCCGGCACAAACTTGGGATAGCGGCCGATACTGCCGCCTACCTTGTAGTAGGGCTTCCCCTCCATCATGACGGTGGCCCGCATGAGCGTCAGGGTATCCTCCAAAGAGGCACAAAACCAGCACTCCCTATCGCCCATACGCCTGATTCGGCCATCTCGCAGAATGCTGTCCAGGTTTTTTTGGTGCGTATAGTGGTAGACCTCGCCAGGCTGCTCACCCAGTCGAATGTATCCCATGGCTTCACCTCCCGCCTACAGGTCAAGCGGAGCGATATGCCAATCGTCCCATAGATTGCCCCGGATATTCAGTGAATCGGTGAGGTTGACCGAGAGCATCCCGGCCGGCGTCCAGCAGTCGATGACCCAGGTGTTGACCGTATAGGAGCCGTCCGAGTACCAGATAGGAGTGAAATGGGTACGCCGGTTATAGGTGCTATACTCGTTCTTCTGGAACTCCAGCCTGGAAGACGAGGAACTGATGGAAATGCGATCCAGCAGCCTCCAGAAGGACTCATAGTTAAACTTCCGGGAAGTAACTGACTGCATTCTGCAGGGCGGTGGTAGCCGACCTCTGGGAACTGCTCACCCTGGCGGTGACGACCTGATTTACGCCATAGCCGGACTTCATGCTGCTGTCGCTGGCGGTGGGGTTCTTCTCATCTGGAGTAATTTCCATGTCGGCGGAAAGGCTGGCGCTGTAGCGTTCCAGATCAAATTCCCACCACCCGTGGTCGCACCAGTATCCATCCTCATCATCACCATGCCACACCCAGTATTCCCGCCACCAGGGGTCCCAGATGGTCCACTGTGCAGAGGTTTTCTCCGGCCGGTCTGGGATCGGGGAGGGTGTAAAGGAGTCGTTCCGGTCATCCGCCACTGGATTTGGAGGCGGATTCTCGTCCAGATCTACGATCTTGCAGTGGATGGTGGCCTGCGCTGAGCCGGGGCCGGATACATCCACATCGATGGTCATATCCTGCGGTTCGTCCGGTGTGGTCCAGCGTACCCAGGCCAACTGGGAATCCCCGTCCGGGTAGTAGACATTGCTGACCGTATAGGTGGTCCCATCAATATGGAACCGCACAGTGACTGGATTATCCGGATCACTCTGGCCCCCGCTGACCTCTACTGCCGTAATGACTTCGGTATTGGTCCGGTACTCATAGTCATAGGTACTGATCACCGGCTCCTCCGGCTGTTCCTCAAAGCGGACGATGCCCAGCCCAAGGGAGGACTTGATGGCTGAGTTTGGAACTGTTTTATTGGTGGGGCCGGACCATGCGGGATAGCCTAAATCTGGGGTTTCCAGAAACATGGACAGGGAAGGTTTTTGGCTGTCAGCGATCCCATCCAATAGCGGAGCTGTCCTCCAACCACCTCATCATAGAGAGCAGCTTCGGTCGCTGTTGTAGCGATCATGACACCTTCGAACTTATAATAGGCGATGGGTTCCAGCAGAATTTTGTATTCGCCGCTGATGAGCGTGTCATAATCCATACCAGTTTCTTCCGCAATGAACTTGACAACATATTCTGAGCAAAAATACTTTTTGATGGCCTCGATGTTATTGCGTCCGTTTGTACTTATGATGCGAGGCATGGGCTGTACAGGGTTTTTATAACTATACCCCCCTTGTACGGGAGAAAGCCCAGTTCCATTATTGTATTGGATCTTACTTATTTTTCCGAAATGATATATTCCTGTGGACGGTGTTTTGTTGGTCAAGTCGAATGGTGTAGTTACAACGGCATGATCACTGGTTCGTACTACTGTTACGCGCACACCTTCATTTCCAGGATTCCAACTGCCGTGACTCGTCGCATCTCCCATGCTCCCGCCGCCACCATCAATGTTTCCTGACCCACCAGTTCCATCCGTAGCATAGGCTTGCACACAAGTAAAGGAAAATATCAGCGCAATGGTCAAGAACAGATTAAAGAGTCGTTTCACTTGCTCTCCTTTCCCGCAAAATAAAAGGCACAGCCGAAGCTGCGCCTTTCTCAATGCGATGTTGTTTTATCCCATTATGCCGACCTGAGTATTGATATCTCCATCACTGTCAATACTTCCGCCCTGATTTTCCCCTGCATTGGGGACATTATCGAAACCAGGCAGGCCGCCGCTGGTGTTGGTAGAGGGCTGTTCAGGGGTGGGGTCACATTGTTGTGGTCCTGCGGCTCAGGGGTACCCTCGACCGGAGTCCCATCCGGTGTCTTGGTGGGGTCCTTCAGTTCTTCTTCTGTATATTCCGGTTTTGACCGGGTCCGGCTGGATGGTCTGCTCTGTGCCGGTAAAATCAGCGCCGTTTCCATCATCGGTGTTGGTGCTGGTATCCGGGGTTTCCGGGTTAACGGTCACATCATCTCCCGGCTCCTGGTCATCCCCGGATTCTGCGGAAGGCGGGGTACTGCTGTCCGGGTCCACCACTATGTCGCCCTGCTGGGAGCTGCTGGGCAGGAGCGGATCATCGGTGACCTTGTCTTTGCTGAAGCTGCTTGCGATCACAGCAACCAGGATTGCGCAGACCACAAGACATCCGGCCACGGTCAACCATTTCTTGGTATTGTTCTTCATTGTCTGGATTCCTCCTTTTTCTGTCGACTATGGTTCTTGTAAAACTGTCTGTGTGACTTCAGGCGGCCAAGGATAGTTCGGCTTTAAGATCTGCTGCCTACATTTTCCTATACCTCCCGTCCTTTGTCAACACGAACCCTACCACAAGCATGGCAAGAAGTCTACTGGAGCAATAGAAAACTTTTTGAAAACTGCGTTAAAACCGAGGGGCATAGCCCGCGCTGACCTTGACCGTCATCCGCATAGGCGGCAGAAGCTCACCGCCAAAGGACACAGGGACTTCCAACTCAATTTCGCAGTCCGCTACAAAACGGTCACCGGCGCTGTCGCCAGAGGCAAACGGCGCGTTGCGGATCTCCACATCAAGGCCCCACACACGGAACTCCATCCCACCATCCTCTGTGTACTGAGTATGGTAGCCTCCCCGGTAGGTCAACCCAAGGATATCGTCCAGGCGTCCATAGATATCGCCATAGTCCAGTGATTCCTCAAAGTTTCCCGCCAACGGCTGGTAGGCGCCGGAGTAGCCCTCCCGGACTCCATGGTACACATCGTCATAGTTGTCATTGATGGTGGAGATCACTGCTTCCTGTACCGCATCTCGGACGCCTTGGGCCACGATGAGCAGACGGAAATACTCGCTGATACAGCACATCAGCATCACCAGCACCAAAACGATGGCAATAATCAAGGGGAAGGCAACACCGCGCTGGTCTTTCAAAATCTGCCGGAGTCTGTTCATTTCCAGTACACCTCCGACTTTCCTGTGGCATCTGCCCGCAAGGTGATGGGGAAACTGCCAAAGCCGGCAAAGAGACCGAGGTCGATCTCATGAGTGAGCGTGACCGTGACCTCCTCGTTGAGCTGGATGCGGCCGGTATCGCTCCATTCAATCTCCGGGTCCAGGCCGGTCTGCTCCCGCAGGGCCTGTTCCCGGCGGTCAGTTTCCGGCCCGATCCTGCCGGCGATTTCCACCTCACGCACCAGTTCAGTGGCAAAGGTATCGAGCTGCTGTTTGGCAATAAAGGCTGGGAGGACCTGCACTGCCAGCGCGATCACCAGCATGGCGCAGAGCACCAGGACGCACACATCGATGTATCCCTCTCCGCGTCGGGATCTCAAAATCCGTTTCAGCACATGGTTACCTCCTCGCCTAAAGTCAGATCCCTTTCCTGACACTGAGCATTATATTCGCTCAAAATACTGGAGATAGAGCTTTCCGATGAAAGATCAGTTTTATCACTTGTCAGGAATTGGTATAGTGCTTCCACAGGATTTTTTTGGCTTAAGGATTAAATCCAAGTCATCATCGTCGAGTTCATAACTGTCATGGATAAGAGCAGAAAGCAGGCTTTCCTTTGCCGCAGTTTCAGCTGAATGGCGATAAATTTCATCGGCAGATAGCTGCTTCACCCTTTGAGCATATTCCTTCATTTCATCTTCCGCACGATCAATCAATCGATAGATGCTGCCTGTATAGTCCATTGGGCACCTCCTCTCTTAAAACATCCCGCCCAGGGAATGGATAATCTCGTAGATGATGATGGACAGATAAGTCACCAGGAAGCACATGAGCAGGACAAAGGAGAATACACGGATCTTAGGCGGGATCTTCATGGCCTTTGCCTTGAGCCGCTGGAGTTCCAGCTGCTTCATATCGTGGCTGAGCATCTGAAAGTAGTTGACTCCGTTGTCGCCTCGCAGCACGCCGATGAGTCCGCGGACAATGTCCGAAAGCAGCGGAGAGTTGAACCGGGCCTCAAAGCGGGTCAGCGCCGCCTCATAGGAGCCGGAACGCATATCCGCGGTGAGGACATCCAGTTCAGCGGAGAAAACAGGACCGGAGTTCTGCTTGTAATGCTCGATCATGCTCAGCACATCCCGGCTGGCGGCCAGTTCTTGGGTGATGGTGGCCACGAACCGGGGCAGTTCCGCCTCAATCTCGTCCCTCTTGGCAGCGAGTTTTTCCTCCGCCCTGCGAATCTCTTTGAAATAAACCGCCACCGCCAGAAGAACAACTATCAGCGCCAACATTGGGAAAATCAACAGGCACGGAATCACCGCCAGCAGCACTGCGCCGGTCTTGACCATGGCAAAGGCGGTGTATTCTTCCGGGGTCATGTTCAGCCCAGCGGCGGTCAGCGTGTTTTTTAGGCGGCCCCGTGCTTGTACTCATCCATGTGGATATACGGAGCCAGTTTGACCGCCCACCCCATGAGCAGGGCCTCCACACTCCTGGCCTGTTTCTTTTCCTGGCGGCCCACCGAGAGCATGGCACGCTGGGTGGCCAGACGGGGGAGCCTGAGCAGATCAGCCGCCACAAGGAACATACCCAGCGCAAGGAATATGCCAAATAAAAACAGAAGGAAAGTCATGGTTGTTTTGTTCACCTCCACATAAAAACAGAGCCGGTACACAACAGATGTGTACCGGCTCTGTTTTTCTTCTTATGCTGTATTACAAGGCACTCTTTCTATGGCATTATTTCATCACATCTAACTCCGCAACAAATGACGGATCAAAGTCATCCCGCCAGTTTCGATAGTCAGGATACAGTCCCAAACCCTATCGGATGAGTTCCCGGTTTTCCGGGGTGTCAATATAGATACCGTCCGGGATGCCGTCCATCCCATAGATGAGCCGGACCCCATCCTGCTCCGCTGCCTTTGCTGCTTCAAAATCTCCATCATAGAGTGCCATGTCATCGATGCGTTCTACATGGAGGGCCTCCGGAATATAGGAACCATGGTTGATCGTTGCGGTAATAAAATAGCCCTTTTCCTGGTTACTGATGAGGATCACCTCCGATACTCAATGGGCTGGGTCAGTTTGATGACTGCCGCGGTGCTGATGAACATCACAGCGGCAATGGCTGCCAACAGCGCCTGCCCCAGCGGGGTGTGCATCAGGACATCGTACCAGTCCTGATTGAGCCAGTACAGCAGCGGGATATTGCCGATGACCAGCACCTGCATGGTGATAAACTCCTTGCGGGGCTCAAACACCAGATTCTCCAGCTCACCGTTGACGATCCGCATATCGGAGAGTTTAGCCACGATGGGAGTCAGGATGGTCTTGAGCCCCCGGTCGTGTCGGCAGGTCAGCAGAGCGGCCACCCACTCCCGAAACACGGCGTTGTCGATCTTCGTCCCCATGTCCTGGAGGGCGGCGTCCACATCGGGGTCCACCAGCTTGATCCGGGTGAGAAACTCCACAAACACACTCCGGACGGGCGGGTTGAGATAGTCAATGTTTTCCTCCACTGCCGTCTGGATGTCCTCATTGCGGAGATAAGCTGTGGTGATGATAGAGAGGGCGGTTTCCAGTTCAGCGGCGATGTTCTTTTTGTAGTGATTTGCGGTCAGGCGAATAAACCAGAACGGCACGAACATCATACCCACCGCCAGCACCGGCACCAGGAAGAGGTTGCCCAGCGTCAGGGCGAAGGCGGCCCCCACCAGAAAAAGAAGCAGGGACAGGGCGCACACCATGGGAAACTTGGCGGCCCGGCCAGTCATCCGCAGAATGGTCTGTGTCTCCTCGATTTCCCGGCGCAGAAAGGATTTCTTTTTGCGCCGTGTACTCTCATTAACCTCCGACCGGATGCTTTTGGGCTTACTGGTGATCCTACGGAACACCCCTTCAGTGAAGTCCATAGGGGAGATGTGTAAAAGGACAAAACAACCTGTGATCAGCCCGACACAGGCTATCAACTGAATCAGATTCATACGGATTCGCCTCCTTCCTTGCGGATTTCAGATTTGGCAGGCGGCTTGGACTGTGCGCTCCTGGTCTTCGGGCGGGCGTTGCCTGTCCTGCCTTTGCCGGACTGGAGCCTGACTTACCCTTAGAGGGAGCGGGCTTTTTGCCCACGAGTTGAGTCAGCACCTCCTGCGGCATGCCGTTGTCGATGAACCGCTTCTGCAGACTTTCCGAGATGGGGTTTACCACCTCGTGTCGGCCCTTGATGCGGTACTTGCCATCCACCAACTGGTTCTCTTCAATCTTGAAGTGATAGAGGGTGTTGTACCGGCGCTCTCCGGTAGGCAGGATCTCGCACTCCATGATCTCCATGATTTTGCGGGATTTGTCCTCCAGCTGCTTGGCGAACACCACGATGGGGAATGCCTCGGTGACCAGATCCATGAGGGTATCGTCGGCCATCTCGTGCTTACGCTTGCAGAGGGTGACCATGCGCCGCCATGTAGCCTGGGATGAGTTGGAATGGATGGTGGTCAACACGCCGTGTCCAGTGCGGGCGGCCTCCTGTGCGGCATACGCCTCCGCAGACCGCATCTCGCCCACACAGATGATGTCAGGGGTGGTACCGCAGGGCCATGTCCAGCAGCATATCCTGATCGATATTCTGCTTGGCGTTCTCGCTCTCACGGGTGATGGTGTGGATGACGCTGTTGCACACCCGGCCATCTTTCTCCCGCACCAGGTCCAGCTCACGGGAGCCGTTCTCGATGGTGAAGATACGTTTGTTGTCCGGAATGGTGGTCAGGAGCCAGCCCGCCACCGTAGTCTTGCCGGAACCGGTGGCCCCGGCAACGCAGACGGAAACACCGTAACGCAGGCAGGCGGCCAGAAAGTCCAGCATCGGGCCTGTGGCTGTCCCACCTTTTACGAAGTCCTCTTTCTGCATATTCTGCGGGTTGACGATACGGATGGATGCCGTGATTCCCACATCCTCATCCACCAGCGGGGTCTTGAGGACCGCGATGCGGATGTTCTTGCTGAGGTGGCCCAGGACAGCGGGGCTGGCATTGTCCAGCACCATGCCGCTGACATGGAGCATACGGCGGATCACATTGACGGCGTGTTCAGGGCTGTCGAAATGTTCCTCCAACTTGACCGTTTCACCATTGGCGTACAACACCTCGATATCCCGCCAGGAGTTCACATTGATCTCCTCAATGCCGGTTCCGAAGATGTACTTGGTGAGCAGGCCGAACTCGGCCATCTCCGTGTAGAGGGCGTCCACCAGCTGGTCGCCGGAATAGCCTTTGACCGCGATGCGCCGGTCCTGCACATATTTGGTGATGTACCGCTTGATCTGCGCTTTGGCGTCCTCGCTGCCGCCCTCGGTGATGAGGGAGGAATACTTGCCGGAGATATATTCTTGCACATCCTGCAGGACGGTGTTGAAATCCTGCCCTTCATTCTCCGGGGTGAAGAAGAGAGAATGCGCCCGATAGCCGCCTGCCGACTCTGTATTCAGGGACCGCCTGGGGAGATCCTCCGCCATGTCCACGCTATCTGTGGGATCAGCTTCAACCCCTGTCCCATCATCAGCTGGGGCGTGACGCAGCGGCTCATCTGCGGGCTGGGGTTCTCCAACGCCGGCTTCATGCTGATTCTGACCCATATTGCCGCTTACCGGGCGGTCCGGGCCGAAATAGAGGGGGAGTTCTTTTTTCTGCCCGTCCGGACCTATCATGATATGTGTCGCGGCGGCTTTCTCAGCGGACGCTTTGGGAGCGAATAAGGACTGACTTCGCTTCTCGCCTAACACCCAAACACCTCCCTGGCAATCTTCTCGATCTCCTTGCGGAATACCCGGCTGTCCTTCATGGATAGGTCCGCCAGCAGGTTGCCGGCCAGATACTGTCCCTCCAGCTCCGCCGAATGGGGCAGCGTGAAGGCCACTGTCCCAAGCGCCTGACTCATGTGATCCCCGGCCTGCTGGGACTTTACATTGCTGGCAGTCTTGTACTGCTTGTCCGCATCCCACTTGGCGTCCCGCAGGAGGGGAAGCTGACTGGACAGGTAGCTGATACTCTTGAGGTCGGCGTTGGCCAACCGCAGAACGGAATCCGCCTCCATGAGCGCCACAGCGGAGAGAATGTCGTTGGCGATGTAGCTGCCGCAGTCAATGACCACATAAGGAGCAATCTCCCGCAGGCAGTCAATGAGCTCCCGTGCCTGCACCTCGTTGTAAGGCGGGTAGGTGTACTCATTCTCTCCCTTGAGCATTCCCAGCATGGTGAGATAGCCGAGACGCTTGTGGGTGACCAGATTATTTTTGATCAGGTTTTCCGACACATGGGCTGCGGCCAGAACACGCTCCCCAGGGAACGCTCGCACTCCAGATCCGCCGCCGGGCAGATACAGGGAAGCATGGGGGCGGTCATGTCGCAGAGCAGGAGGATCACATTCCGGCGCTTGTCGGCCAGGTACTTGGCCAGCCGCACGGCCACGGTGGTCTTGCCGCTGCCAGGGCTGCCCCACACCGCCAGCACCCCGCCGCCCTGTTCCTCCTGCTCACAGGCGTCCTCCTGGCCACTTCCTCGGGAAAAAATACCCGCTTTCTTGAAGTTTAGCATCAGGCCACCTCCTCGGGTTTCGTGGGCGCCTCCGTTTCTGCGGTTTCGCTGGAGTCAGCGGCGGGTTCGGACTCTGCGGGATTCTCCTGTGGTTTCTCCTCGGGGTCCGGCTCCGGGGGATACAATTCCAGAATGATCTCGTCTTGAGAGGTCAGGAACTTGTCGGCATTCTCTCTGTCGCCCCGGTAGACCAGCGCCAGATGGATGGTGCCCTCGGCCTCCAGCTCAGCCAGCACCTTGGCCTGCGCGGGAGATACCAGCAGGGTGACAGTATCGGGCAGTTCCTTGTCATCCTCCTCGTCCACAGGCTCACCGGTGTTGGCGTCATAGCCGGAGGAGGCGGTAACACTGATAATCTCCACATACTGCAGCTCAGCGGGGACAACGGTCTGGCCCTGCTGCTTGTAGTCCGGGGCGATCACCGACACGATATCGCCGCTCTGCAGCTTGCCGGAGAGCCCCTCCGCAAAACTTTTGATGGACACGGAGATGGCCTGCTGGCTCCCGTCCAGGCTGTACAGGTAGGCGTTTTCCGCTGCCGGGGCATCTGAGAGTTTGGAGGGGATGATATAGTCGCCCACGGCCAGATCCGCAGTAGCGTATTTACCCACGGCGCTCTCTTTCTGCCGCAGGACATCCTCTGGGAGATTATAGCCGCCCACCTCCACGGTCTGGACCATGCTCTCGGTGATCTCATCCCCGGCCCGGATGGGCTGAACCACACGCACAATTTCGGCCTTCTGGCTGACACTCTGGTTGAACAGCGGGGTCAGACCGAAGCAGATCAGCAGGGAGAGCAGGATGCAGATTACACCGACCACGGTGCGATTTTTCAAAAAACTCATACTGGCATTTCCTCCTTGATTTCATGTTGGGTCGGAAAGTCCGGGCATTACGCCCGGACCGATCTGGCCCTGCGGCTCCGCTTCAGCCGGGGCAGAAGAATGGCGGCCGCCGTCAGGGGCAGGGTCACGCCAACGATGGTGAGCACAGTCTTTCTCGTTACATGGAACTTCTTCATAGCAGTCAACCTCCAAAACAGTATAGTGCGGCAAAGCCGATGGATAAAAATGGTCCCAGCGGCAGCGCCGCCCGTGTCATTGCGGGTAGCGGATGATGAATGAATTTTTGAAATAGCATGGCGGCGCAGAAATACAGCACCGCCAGCAGCAAACCCAGCGCCATCCCCCAGATCCCCCGCCAAAAGCCCAGCACGAAGCCGGCCGCAGCAGTGAGTTTGATGTCGCCGCCGCCCATACACTCCGGCCGGATCAGGGCGGCAATCAGCAGGGGCAGAGCCGCCAGCACTCCAAAAAACTGGGCGGGGCTGAAGGAGATCAGCCCCGCTGCAGCGGTTAAAAGGCAGAGAAAATCAGGAATCGTGCGCTCACGGCAGTCCACCGCGGAGGCGGCAGTCAGTGCCGTGAGGAACAAGAGCGCCTGCACCGGGCATCAGCCCTTGTAGTCAAACATTTCCTCTACGCGCTCGGTCACGGTGGGCAGGACGGTGTCCCCAAACAGAGTGTAGAGGCCAGCCAGGAGCAGGGCGCCCAGCACCACGGCAATCAGGATCTTGATGGCGGTGTCGATGTAGCCCTCGCCGCGAGTGTTGCAGAGAGGGGCGGACAGGCGGGCACGGGCGCAGGTCATGGCGCAGTGGGCCTTGCAGGTCATCGTCTTTACGGTGTTGGACATCTTGTTGAACATCTTCTTCATAGAGAGTTCCTCCTCAAAATTTTAGATTGTTGATTGTTGTGTGGTCAGTGGGTCACATCCCCATCTTCTGAGCCTGCTGTGCCGTGGGGTCCGGTGCGGACTGGGGAGAGCGGTTCATCCCCTGCGTCAGTGCCTGCTGGTAGGCGGTCACGACAGCCGATTCCAGTTCGGCGCGTGCCTCCCGTGTGTACGGAAAACAGATGTCCTTGATTTCACCCTTGCTGTTGATCTGGCCGGGCATGGATACAAACAGCCCATTGCTGCCCTCCATGAGCTTGACGCCCCGGACGGCAAAACAGCCGTTGATGTTCAGCGATGCGGTGGCCCGGCAGGGACCGTCAAACTGGATAGAGTGGATACGGACATCATACTGCATGGGAAGGACAGGAGTATCCTGCTGGGAAACCTCTCCCTGGGGGTTTTCACTTGTGGTCTGCGCTTTTGCCATGGTGGGTTCCTCCTTTTCTGAATATAAAAAATAAGCGGCTTTTCCGCTCTTGGGTCACAGGGTCATGGTCATGCCTGATTCCTGCTCCGGGGCTTTCAGTTGGACGGGGACGATAGCTGTGCGGTCCACATAGTAGAACTCGCTGCCGGAATCGTCGTAGAGCTCGACAAGGTCTGAGATGGCCAGCGGCTGTCCGTCGCTGCCCAGGGGCCTGCGACAGAATGCCTCCCAGATCCCATCCAGACTGTTGGTGCTGACAGCGCCGTCAAACACTGCCTGGTAACGGGTAAGGTCAGGTCCGCCATATTCACCGCTCATGCGGTCCAGCCCAATGAAGCGCATGGCGGCGGGAGCTGAGGGGCCGAGCTGCCAGATACGGCAGGATTTCAGGGCTGGCCCGTTGTCTGCTGCCTTCTGGTATCCACCGCTGGAGAGACGGTCATAGATGCCGTCCTCCCACCGGACAGCCAGCCCCTTCCTTGCCAGCCAGTCCTCCAACTCCTCACGGCGGAACATGGAGTCCGCCACCACTCCCTGTTCTGTCCTGTAGCCCACTGGATTTCCATAGTAGAGCAGACATCGATTTTTCATTTCCACACTTCGCATGGCGGCATATCTCCTTTCTGCGGTTAAGTCATTTCCATCCCTCCCATGCCTGCGTTCTGCCCTTGAAACTCCTCCAGCTTTTCTCTGGCCCAGCCGGGGAGGAATTCCTCTTTCAGAACGCCGGTGAAGTCTGTGCGGTTCCATCTGGTCTGCTCTCCATCGCCCAGGCAGGTACAGCGGATAGAGCGGCCGACAGCGTGGGGGCTGCACCCAAAGCCGTCATGGGCCAGCCAGAGCTGGTTCTGGGGCGTCCAGCAGGACTCCTTGAGGGTATCTGGACTGAGTACCAACACCCGGCCCTCATAGTCCAGAGATTCATAGGAGTTGGGTTCGCAGTGCTCCGGCCCAAATAGTTCCAGCTTGCCGTATGCCTCCCTCACTTGACTGATAAATGCGTCCAGATACGCCAGGGCGGTGTCCACTTCAAAATAACGGTTATGGGCATCATCGGGTGGGACATAGACTTTCTTTTGCCATTCCTGGTTTTCCGTGCTGAGCTGCTCCTTGTAAGGCCCCAACCTTTCTATCGTGTTGGCCAGGACGAAATTGGTCCGCTTGAAGCCCCACCGTTTCAGCACCATTTGGGATGCTTCCGGCTTTAATGCGCTGCGGCGGCCGTCGCCATAGACGCGGATGACGGCTTCGATGTCCCGCGCACAGGATACATTGGCGTGGAAACTTGCATCCCAGAGCGTAGCTTCCCCAAGTCTATGGGCCTCTGAATGCGAGTTGGGATAGAGGTAGATATCCTGTTCCATCTTGCCTCCTTTACGGCAGACGCCATTTGCCCGCTGGGGGGATTGTCAGCGGGCTGATGCCCAGCTCATTGAGCAGGCAGCAAAGCTCCACCGAAAGCTCCCGCAGTTCCTCCGTTGAGGGGACGATGATGAGCGCTCCATCCGCGGCCAGAACCGCGACTTCTTCTCCCACGGGGATAGATGCCTCGGATAACAGCGCGGCGGGCAGATTGAGTTCCATACCGCTGCTGGTGTATCCGGTACACTCAGCGTCGTCACAGGTTCTGGTCACCAGGAGTCTGTTTGCGTCACAGTCGCAGATGTACTGGTTCGCTGGGGTGGTGATGGGAACTTCTTCCCCCGGCTCATAGCCCATTCCGCGCATGAAAAATGCAGGCAGGGTCAGAGACCCGTCTACACCGACCCGAACCGTTGTATGGATCTTACTCATCGCCGTGTTCCTCCTGCCCATTGCATGTGGTGCGTTCTCCGTAGATGAGATCCCCAACCATCAGCCGTTCCTCCAGCTCGCCCAGGCAGATTCCGGCTTCACCCAGCATCTCCAGCAGGTAGGGAGGCACATCCCGCAGGTCATGGTCATATCCGGCCTCGGCAATGGTGACGGTCTTTTCTTCGTCATCCACATAGACGCAGAGCTTGGCCCCGGCAGGGATGCCGGCTTCCTCCCGCAGGTAGTCTGGCAGTTCCAGCATGCCGTCCTCCAGATCATCGAAGGGGCAGCCATCCTCGCAGTCATCACAGGTGCCGCAGACTCTGGCCAGATGGACGGTGAGCTCCGTGGCCAGCTGGTGCAGGGCATCCATCGCCTGGATTAGTTCCATAGCGGTCATCACTGCGCTGTCCAGCGTGTGGATCTCGACCTTTTCTCCGCCCTCAAAGCCACTGATCTTGAACGCTCCGCCGGGAATCAAAAAACGAGTACCATTGTTTATCTGTTTGTTGAATTTCATCTTCTTCTCCTTATTACATTGAAATTGTAGAACGGGCTGGATTGGATGCTCCCGGCCATTCCTGTCCTTGTTGGGCAGCCAGCCCGTCCCGGAAGGCTGTCAGATCTTCTCCTGTCGGTGTATAGCGCCTTGCTTCAAGGGCGGCCATCAGCGCATAGGTCTGGCCAACCTCGGACAGCAGTGCCCGAAGATCGTCCGCAACCATATCCGTCCCCATTCGGCGGAGCTGCACGGTAAAGGTGATTCGGTAATGCGGCTGGCCGGGGATGCTGTCGATCCGCATATCCATTCCCAAGTTGGAATTGTGTTGAGGGCGGATATAGACCTGTCCCACTACGCTGGGGCAGACCTGAAGGCGGCCCTGACTCATTTCCTCAATCAGCTGAGCCGCCTGCTGGAGCTTTTCCAGTTCAGAGAGCTGTTCATCCAATTGCCTCACCCCCGTTCCAGTCAAACAGCGTCATTTGAGAGGGGACTGCCCGGCTCCCGTTCCCGCAGGTCATAGTTGGCGATGAGCAGTTCCGGGAACTGAGCTCCATTGTCATACCGCTGCTTGATGTTGTTGATACGGGTGGTTTCCATGAGGTAGATGCCTGGCCTGTCGTACAGCCCGCGGACAAAGGCGTCGTCGTTGTAGGAGAGCAGGAATTTGCCCTCGATCCGCATCAGGGCGTCCCGCAGGCGGATGTGGTCGGCTTCGGTGAAACCGTCTTCACCAATGTTCTGGTAATACCCCTCGGTGGCATGGTAGGGCGGGTCGAGATAGAAAAAGCTCACTGGCCGGTCATATTGATGGAGCAGTTTTTCAAAGTCCTTGTTCTCAATAACCACCTTGGCAAGCCTCCGGTGGGCCTGCTCGATGAGCGAAAAGTTGCTACGCATATCGTGGGGCTGGCTGCCAAAACTGGTCAGCCCGGAGGCGTAGCTGTAGCGGATGAGCTGATAGAACCATGCCGCCCGTTGGACATCGCTGGCGGGGCTGTCCCGCGCCAAGGCGGAGCGGATGCGGTCAAAGTCCTCCCGTGCGTTGAGTACATACCGCAGAGCCTCCATCAGTTCCTCCGGTTTGTCCCGCACACAGCGGTACAGGTTGACCAACAGGCCGTTGAAGTCATTGTAGACCTCAAAGTCGTTGCCGGGAGGCTTGTGGAACAGTACCCAGCCCCCGCCGCCGAACACCTCAATGTACCGCTCATAGTAGAGGGGGAACAGCCGGACGATCAACTCCCGCAGGGCTTTCTTGCCCCCAATCCAGGACATGAAACTGTTCAGGGCGTATCACCCCCATCCAGCGGCAGGCGGGTCTGCGCGGTATCCTCTCGCTCCAGAGTCCGATCCAGTCCCCGGATGGCGGCCGCGATTCCGCTGATCCGCCTGGTCAGATGGGCGATGGTGGCCCGCACCTCCTGGTCCGTGGCGGCATAGAAGTAACCACTCCCGTTGCTGGCGATGGGGACGCCGTCCCGCCGCAGGGCATTGACCATGTGTCGAACCTGAATCCCTTTGATGCCGAAGGTCAGTTCCAACTCCCGGCTGGTGGCGGCGTTGAGAGCTCCCATGTGGTACTGCTCCAGATATTCCGCCAGCCGTTCTTTCTCCATGAATGCCTCCTTTCCGGGCCTGTTTTCCGAAAAGGGCATAAAAGAAGGGGCCGTTTTCCCCTTTCGGAAAACGGCCCCTGTGTGTCATATTCTATATCCTGTTTTTACTTCATCGAATCACCCCAGCTCCCGCAGCGGACAGATGCGGTTTTTGTGACTTGGCAATAGATCGGCTATATTGACAGAGCGGGACTGTGGTGCTCAGGCTGGCTGTACTCATACCGGCGCTCTCCGCCGTTCCAGGCTACATAGCCGTGGTCGGTGGTCGAGAGGCCATATTGCCCCATATTGGCCTCTGCGTAGGCAGCCCCGTCAAAGGCGTCTGTTATCAGTCTGCTGGGAGGGATCACGCCGTTTCGGACCGCAAGTTCCCGCCCGTATGCGGCCAAGTCCATGCCACGGGGAAGAACGCATAGTGCTGGAGATTCTGGGCGAGATCCAGGGCCAAATCCAGCCGGTGGCAGTCCTCCAGCTCCAGCACCGCCTGCCATTTGTCCAACCAGTGGGGTGCCCCTGACCCTGTTCCGCCCAAACATAACCGAAGTCAATGGCATGGCGAACCAGTTCGCTGGCTGAGTCGTACTGGTCGAGAATACCCGTCAGCTGGGGCAGGCAGCAATCCACCTCCAGTGCGATGCACTCGCTGAGGCTCTCTGCCTGTAGCGAGTCCAGCCCCAGCAGGAGTTCGTCCGGATGGTTTGAGTCGATATACTCGCCGGAATCCGGGAAGCCAACCCAAATCCCCTCCATATTGCTCCGGCTGGCCAGTTTAACTCGTATGGCATAGTCACCGGCGACCGGCTGGAGGGTGGGATCTTCCTCTACGAAGGGATCTGCCAGTTTGATGTTCCGCACATAGTGGCCGTTACAAAAGGCTCCATTCTGCGACTGGTGGTAGGCGGCCCCCAAATGCTCCGCATTCAGGAATGGACGGGCGGCATCCGAGGAACACTCTATGCTCTCCATGACAAATTTTCCAAGCGCGGCCTCGTCTCCCGCGCCATAGAAGAGGTCGTAACAGTCCAGTTGGGACGCAATCCGCATCACATGGCCGATCTCTTGGGGCTTCTCCAACTCCATCGCCCCTTGGAACAGGATCTTTTCTTTCTCTGTCATATTGGAAAAGCGCCGCTCCAGCCAGTCATGCTCCGATTTTGTAACATAGAAGCCGTCCAGCTTGTCAAAGAGGGCGGTGTTTTGATCTGACATCGCTCACATCATCTCCAGTCCTTGTCCTGTTTCCTGTTCCGACTGAAATGCCGGGAGAGGCTGGCCGTCCTTTCTGCGGATTAGACCATACTCTGTGATGGCGCCCAGCCGTTCATCCAGCATCTTCTGACCAATCTGAGCCGCCTGCGGGGTCTGGAACAGCTCCTCTGGTAAAGCAGAATACTTCTCACGGAACATCATCTCCGCATAGCCCCAGGTCTGCGCTACCTCGGGACGGAGTTCGTACTGGTCAATCTCGCCCATCAACCGTGTGGCGTCCTGCAGACTGGGGTGGTCAACCACGGATAAAAGGGCCTTATACTTGACCATATCCGATTCGGGCCACTCCCGTTCTATTTGAGCCAGCCGCTGGGCAAATTCGTCGGCCTGTTCAATGCCATCCTCATCGTCGATAGCGTCGTTGATAGCATCTCGCAGGAAGGGGATCAGGCAATCCACACAGCGGAATGCACATTCATCCACTGAGGCGGCATCTACTTTTTCCACCGCTCTCCATATACCGGCATCCGCTGCGGGAAGATTCAGCACTGCGGTTTTGTCGTTATCATAGCTTGGGTCATTGAAAAATCCCTTACGCACCTCCAGCATCACCGGAGCATCGGAGCGATGGAAGCAAGCCGTTTCATTGGACTGGCACCCATAGATGTCCTTGATTTCTCCACCCAGTTCCGCATAGCCGAAGTCGGTGAACACGCCGCCATGATCCTCCTGATGCTGTTCTCCCAACAGTTCCAGCAGTCTTTCTTGAAAGCCGCTGCCCTCCTCTGTGGTGTCAAGCAGAGCCATAGCCTCATTTGAGAGCATTTCATTTGCGTATAAAAAACGCCCCCAGTTCTTCATGATTGGAAACTCGGGGCGCAAAACAGCAGATATCGGTATTGTAGGTCAGGTTAATCAATTGGTTCAGCGGAATGGGAGCGACGCGGTGATTCTGCGTTGATTTTCAAAAGAGCATCCATCCCTTTTTTCTGCTCCTCTGTCAGTGAGGCCAATCGCTGGGCAAACAGGTTTAGGTCGTATAGATTAGCATTCCACCCAATCATGGCATGCGTGAGGCCATTGTAATGGATGCAGGTTAGCTCATTTTTGCAGAAGCTACCGTCTTTGATTCTCGCCTTTTTGGAGTGCGTCGCTGAACTCCGCAAAGGATGCTGGCATTTTCATTACCGTGGCCGTCTCATAAGATTTAGGTCCACTGTTGCTGATCTCCACCTCGAAAATTGTCTTATCCAAGAGTAATCCCTCCCTGTGTAGACTCTTGCTCAGGAGCCTCGGGCGGTTCCATGTCCGAGTGAACTTCGTTCACGGTTTCCAATATGGATTCCAAGTCTCTTTTCCGAGAAATATTCGCAAAATCCACGGAGCGGCAGTATACTTCGCCATCCTTTCCCACAGAGCACTGTGTCTGCTCTTTGCCTCGCACCTTTTTCGATTTCACTGCCAGGCATCCGTCATCGGCAATTCGTGAGGAGAAGCCCTTTTCCTTTAGCCGCTCCGACAATACCGAAAAAAACTGCCGCGTTCTCTCATCAAGATCCATTTTATACGCCTCTTTCTATAAACTCATTCCCTGCATCTCAATATCTTCTGCAGGAGCGGAAGGGGCCTCATAGAGTGTGCTTCGGCCATAAGCGATGCGGATGATATCCTCTGCGGAGTAGTCGGAGCCAGCGCCAAAAAGGATGCCTGAACTGCAGGCGGTCTGACGGAGCAATGTACCATGTGGAATACTGAGCCTTCAGCCCTTTCAGGGATTCAGCCGATGTTTTGAAGGTCAGTTCCACTCCGTCCTTCTGTACCGTGACATTGACCGTCTTTGCGCCACTTTTTTGGAGGGCATCTGTAATCGCCCGCATCCGATAGACCAGTGCATCGCTGTCCTGGCTGAGCATCTGATACTCTGCCAGCAACGCATCCTTCTTTAGAAACTGCGCCAGAAATTCCTCCTGGTTGTCCCGCATGTACTGTTCCGCAGTTGTTTTTATATAATCCTCCGGGGATTTGAGGTAGGAGAGCAGGGTGTCTTCTGTCAAGGATGTATAATACTCACTGTGAAACTGTACATCGGGTTTCTCCCCAGAAAAAACGAGGGAAGCTGCCTCCCGCCCTGCCTCGGTTCCCTTGTAATACCGGTATGAATTGATGCTCCTCTCACTGGTGAGTTCCCTGACAGAGAGGCGACTTCGCTCATTGGAAATGGCCGCCTCAACATAGCGGTCGACCTCCTGAGCGATGCGCTTCCCAAACGCCGTAGAATCCTGGCATTCTTCTTCCGTCAGTCCGGAGACAAAGTTGGGAAGGGGGTCATCCAGAAGATGGAGCGCCTGGTGTTGCCGGTCGTACAGGCCGCAGAACTCCAAACGGTCGCTCCAGCTGATCCTCTCTCCATAAAATGTTTCGCATCCAAAGAGGTAATCAATCTCTGGCGTTGCGGGAACTTTCACTACTGAGCCCAAATGCTTGCCCTTTTGCAGAACTAAAACTGGCACAGCGGCATTTTCCAGCCACTCTTGAAACTCCTGCCGGGGAAGTGGGGCCTGCTTTTGCTGCGACATTACAAAATCCTCCCATTTTACTGTTTCTGCTCAAAGTTTGCACAACTTGTCTGTCCCGAGTATGACTCTTCATAGTGTTTGGGGTCAGCACCAGGCACATCCCACCCAGCCATGCTTCCTATCTCCATAGCCTGACGCTGGGTTGGGGTGACGCCCAGGTCTTCGTTCAACTCATCCGCCAGTTCTACATTCCGTTCCTTGTCGCCTGTATCCCAGTCAGAGGGGTAGTACCCAGTTTCACCCCGTTTGATGCAGATGAGCTGTCCGGTGGTCCGCAGGGTGGAGAAGCACAACTCCGGCAACCCCTCGGCCACCCTTGGGGGCAAACCGTTCCTGCTCGGTCTGGATGCTCCAATCAGTGGACTGCCAGAGGTGAACATATAGTTCGCCGCCATCCACCTCAATGGGGCGCTGCTCGAAGCCTTCGCCCCATCCGTCAGAGGCTTGTCCACCCAGGTACTCTTTTAAGATGGTAAGCTCTTCCGGAGTCAGCTCTCCGGCCACCCGGCACTCCGCTACGCCCCAGAGCTGGCGATTCCTGACCTCAACAGTAAACACCGCCGAGCGGACCTTGTGATCTACGCTGTCGTCCTCACCGTACCAGCGCATGAGGCCGCTCTCGTTTTCCTCTGGTACCCGGTTTTTACCAGAGCGGACAGAATTTGTCCCTCATAATCCATGAGGGTGCGGCCATCCCCACTCCTCACCGTCCTCTGACATATCCCCCCACTCGTCCCGTCCATAGAAGTCCGCTGTGAGCGGCATATACAATTTGAATGTCTGAGGCTCTGGCAGATAGACCGAGAATCGGTCTTCTCCCAGCACCAGAGCCAGGGTACATCCATTGTCCCACTTTACATGGAATTGCCCTGCATCGTCGATATAATCCAGTTTCCCGGTACTGCCGGGGGAAATGGGCCGGGGATTACCGCCTATCTCTGTGAGTTGGATGCGGGAATCCTTGGGGAACTGTTGCCGCAAGAAGTCCAGCCACTCTCTCGGTACGCTTTGCATTTACATCTCTCCCATTCTAATCCCAATATCCGGCTGATTTAATTGTTGATAGAGCCGTTCCATCGCCACCGCCACCACGAGGTCCGACCGGAAGCTTTCCAGTTTTCGTGATCCGTAAAGAATTGCTGTTCACCGCTCTGGAAATGAACAAAGTCCACTGTGGCGATACCGTCCTTAATAACGCCCAGCCGTTTCTCACTGGTATTGCTGTCCTGGTAGATTTGGATTGCTTCCTCCAGAGTCAGATCTTGCCTGATTATCTCCTGCGGGGTATTGGTGTCCGCCATGACAAACCAGGCATAGGTGTGGGGAATGCTGGGATCTGCGGCTTTCCTAAGAGCCTGCTTCCCAGTTTCAGTCAGTCCATAGTTGCAGGGACGGCGTGAATTGTCCTCACCGGCAAAATCCAACAGGATATCGTCTACCGCTGTTTTTGACCTCCGGATCGTCTGTCAGCGTTTCAAAGCGGAAGCCGGTTGTGCTGCGGAAGGGCAGTTCCTCCCGGATGGCCTGGAGCAACGCCTTGGAATCCGTGAACTCCTGCTGTTCGCCGCTGGCGAAGGTTACCCGACCCACCACAGGGTGTTCCTGCCGGTACATCTCCTGCTGGCAAAGATCATAGCAATAGAGGTACCCCTGATACTCGCCGGGGAAGGGAGTACAGCGTAGGCAGAAACGGTAATTTTCTGTTTCCGCAATATAGCCATAACTCCTGCGGTCCTCTGTGATGGAGCCGCCATGCTGCCAGCAGTACGCGTCCATGGCCCCCAGATTCTTCAGGAGTCCAGTCTGACGTAGGTCGTCCACAAATCGCTGCAGCACCTCTTTGAACTCCGGGGTGTTGAACCTATCCTCGTTATGGGGCCACCAGGTGTGCCAGAACTCCTTCTCACCATGGCCGAAATCCATGCGGAGGTGGCCTACAGTACCCAGTGCCTCGTCCAGCTTTTCTTCGGAATAGAACAGCCCCACCTCATCCAGGGAGGCGGGGCGCAGTACAAACTCACGATTATCCTGGGGGTAGGCCAGATCATGCTCCTCGCAAAACTGCTCCAGCGTCATTTCTTCTCCCAGCAGATAAAATGTGCCGTTGACCCGGCGCGAAGCAGTACCTTCATGCTTTAAAGGGATTGGAGAAAGTACGGTTCCTGCATGATAGTCAGCGGCATGATCCACCAGAGTGGTTCGGGTGCTGGGAGATTTATGTGTCCCCGCAGGTCATAGCAGTACCACCCATCAGGAATGATATCCCGCTGAATCAGCCAGTTGGTGAACAGCACGGGTTTTCCAAGCAACTCTGCGTGTTGCATGGAGTCTGTCCAGATGTTAATGCTCATTTAATCCCTCCCATATTCATAGTGTTTTCCCACTCGTGCTGGTTCCACAGCGTATCTTGTATCTGCGTACAGGGATTAATGCATCTGCAGCCCCTCTTGTACTTCAGGGAACGGATCACTGAGCTTTCGGAGCAGACCAAATTCGGTCCTTCTCACGCCATCCTCCCGCATATAAAAGTTGCCCATTGCTTCGAAATCCGTAAAGCCATCGAGGGTAGAGATCAGTTCCTCGTCCGCCCCGATCCGCTCCAGCACCTGCTTGCCGTATTCCTCCGGATCGTCCGGTACACGCTCGTAGTCATCCAGTTCGATGGAAAACCTCAAAGCCTCCTGGAGCGTTGCCGGCTGTTCCACCTCAAGGACAGAGAGGTATTTCAGCAATGCGCCATCCTCCTGATCCATTATCCGGATATTTTCCGCCAACTCGTCCAATTGCTCCAGTCTCAGATCCATCCCCTGGAGAGGAAGATATTCCCCCAGATAAGGCCGCAGGGCCTCCGCCCGAACGAGTTTCGCCATATTGAGGCTTTCCACTCCCAGAAGTTGTCTGGCGCTCTCCAATTGCTCAAAAGTTGCAGGCAGAGTTATCTGCGCTGTTTCGCTCTGTACACGAACAGGGCAGGGGTTTTCCATCCATATCCGGAAAACGCCGTCCAATCTCTCGTTCTCCAAAAGTTCAGGTGTCTTTTTCTGCACATAATTGCCGCTGGAATATTCTCCTCCATGCTTTTCCCGATATTCAGCCCCCACACGGGCATAATTGATATAGGGCTTGAAGCGATCCGGAAATGGTATGATCCCTTTGTTCACAAGGTAGATGCCCAATTCTGAATCAGACGACACATTGTTGACGAGCATATACTCATCCAGCCTGTCCGCCACAGTAAGGGCCCCCTCCAAGTTCCAGACACACTCCGCATCCAATGCCCCGGAAAAGATGGCGGCTTTCGCCGGAGAAAGTGCCTCTGTGCGTTCCGCCAGTTTTTGTAGTTTTTGAAACTGCTCCGAATCTTCTACATCCACATCGTACAGGCATCGGTAAAGGACCGGTACATTGCTGCTCACATCCAGGATGGCGGTGACTGTGGTATCGAGGCTGATTCTGTCCAGGAAGGCAAATGTCTCCCCAATCTCAGCGGGACTGGCGGGCAGCTGCAGACGGACAGTTTCTTCTCCTTTTCCCCGGCTCAGAGTCAACAGAATCATCGTTACATTCCTCCCATCTGAAATTCCTGTTCCCGCTGGTGCTGCTCTGCCGGACCGCCGGCCATCAGCTCCCCCAATGTCAATGTGCCACAGTAGGCCACATATCCTTTCTCCGTGAAGGCTCCTGTTTCCTTCTCCATACGGAGTTTGCCGTAACGCTCATAATCATAGAACTCCTCCAGATTGGGGTCATATTCATAATGGCCGGAGTCCTGGATCATGTATCTGCCATATTCGGCGGGAGTGCGGACTTTGGGTGCAAACTCAAACAGCTCCAGATTTTTGGCCAGTTCGCGTATCTCGCCGGCACACTCCGGCTTGGCCATCTCCATGACCGCCGTCAACTTTTTCTGTTCCAAATCAGACAGTGCGGCGATGGCCGTCGCCATATCATTCAGCGCGAATAGATCCTCCCGTTGTCCCTCCAGGACCTCCTCCACCTCGGATGGAAGCAGACTGTCCTCATACCAGATGCGGGCATCGTGGATGTTAACGCCTGAGCGTGCAATTCCACGCTGGAGCTGTTGCTCGGAGCAGGGCAGGAGCAGCCAAGTGATTTGATCTGTATTTTCCGGCTCCTGCCGGGAGGAAAGCCCTACCGCCAGCAGATTCGGCTGGTAGTGGTAACAGGGGAAGTGGCGGCCGTCATAGAGCTGCTCCAGTTTCATCCCGTTATCATAGACCACGCCATAAGGGGTAATCCTTCCTTCAAGATGATTGAGGATCAGGTCCAGAGCGAACTTGCGGCCATCCAGCCGCTCGAGCTCCTCGATTCTGCAGCCCCCACCCTGCATCGTCATGTAGTGCTGCCGCCCAATGGCGTCCAGGTCGAAGAAGTCTGTGATGACCGTGGCCTGCTGGCAGCAAAAGGTCAGATTGATGAAATCCTTTATATTTGAGACGCCCAATTTGCAGGCCATTCCCTGGAACTGGGCAGCCTCACCGTCATCAAAACTGTCCAGCCGTTTGGCCAGATAGTCCAGCTCATCAAAATTGACCAATGAGCCAACCAGTCTGTTCAGCACAGTATAGAAGCTGTCCAGTTCATCCACCCGGCAATCCTGCCGGAGCGCGTCACCGATTTCGAGTGGCTCCAGCAGTTCTATCATGCAGCCATATTCCTCATCAGGGACAGGGAACGGAATTGTGATCTGCCCATATTCCGGGTGCTGAGCGCTGCTCAGTACCGCTTTCAGCACATAGCCCATTCTGGTGCCTCCTTACTCGCATCCATGACCGCCTTTCCATATCTGGCAATCAGGGTTGCGTAAATAATATTGTGGAAGTCCAGATCACTCACCAGTTTTGGGTGTGCCAAATCTTCTGCCTCCATGGGTGACTTCAGGTCATACAGCCGTCTGGCGGAATAAAAGATGGGGTAATCCTGTATCGCAAATCCATGGGGTTTGGATACGATGCGGCTGAAATCAATGGAATCGTGTGAAAGAGCGGGGAGCGCCGGTTGCCAGAGTCGCTCCTTTGAGGCGAGAAGATAGAGCGCCGCCAGATAGCCAGGAGGCGTGTCATCCCATACCCTGTCCGCAAAGCGGCTTCTGAGGTGGACGGACACTGTGTGCAGGACTGCCTGATCCGGCCCACTCCAGTGTTCCACAGCCTGAATCCTCTTGTGCAGGCCGGCATGAGGGATGTGTCCGAAATATTCCAGAATCAAATCCAGGTACTCAATCGCGCCGGACTTCAACCGCTCCGCGATATACGGACAGGTGCGGACTTGACAGGATCGGCGGCGGTAATGCAGGCAGTACCGGCAATCCACATCCTCCGGCTTGTAGCAGAAGCGGCTGAGGATCATCATCCCGCCGCCGCGCTTCTGGAAGCCAGGGACGCTCATCATCATATGCTCCAGACCAGCTCGAGGGGTATTCTGAGCGAAATATCTTGTCATGGCACACTCCTTCTTTCAAAACAAAAAAGCGGGAGCTGCTTATGCTGCACAGTGTGTGCAGACGCGGCTCCCGCTTTTTTGATGTTACATATCAATTTGTGGCTCCTGTGCTTGTCCCTGCTCCAGTCTGTCCGCCAGATCTGGGACAATGTATTCGATCTTCGTCCTTGCGGTCTGCAAGACTTTGAGCTGGCCATCTTCCAACTCCGGACCTTCATCCAGCAGGTAGTCTGTGGCCCGGTAGAGTTCAGTCAGCTCCTCCGGTGAGAAAAGCTGGGTCTTGGAGATCAGCCCGGAGCGGACGGCAAAATCCTGCTTGGCCCCGCAAAAATCTTCATCATAATAATGTCCGTAGCTCACGCCGGTTCTGTTATAGTCCCAGATCCAAGTGACAAACTGATAGCCCCTGCCATTTTCCAACTCCCGGCCAGCCAGCACTGCGCCGCCAAAATCCGCCAGCAGATGGAATTTTTCGCTCAGACCGCTGATATGAAGGGTGGGCGCAATTTGAACCTCCTCAACATAAGTGTACACTTCATCTGCGGTCTGTGCGACTCTGTGGTACAATTCACTGGCCTCCGGATTATTGCTTCCGGCAGGAAAAAGGAACACATCGTTTCCTGGAGAAACAAAGAGGACAGGCTGACCATGGAGGAAAATCTCCAGCCGCCTATCCTCTACATTGGATGATTCAACTCCGCCTTCTCTCAGGCGCCGGGAAAGTTCTTCAAAAAATTTTTTCAATGGTTACACCTCATTTCTTTTTTATCTGTTGGGACGACAACAAAAAAGCGGAGATTCTATCATTGAATCTCTGCTTCAATAACTATATTGGTTTTTCTCCGGGGGAAGGGAATCAGGTGTCCGTCCTCTTTGTGTTTTCGTATGGATAGAACAATGACTCACACATTTGGTCTGTGTGAGTCATTGTTTTTGGTGGAGATAAGCGGGATCGAACCGCTGACCTCTTGAATGCCATTCAAGCGCTCTCCCAGCTGAGCTATACCCCCATGTTGCCAGAAACCCTTGATTTGGAAGACGAAACGGCGGAGGATGCGACGTGAAGCACACCGTGATTGAAATCAGTGATCTTTCCTGCCGGAGCTGGACATATTTGCCCGCCTGACTGAGGCACAGCTGCGCAGCCGTCTGGAGCCGGAAAAGGGAATTTTTATTGCGGAAAGCCCAAAGGTGATTGCACGGGCACTGGATGCCGGCTGCCAGCCGTTGGCCTTTCTGATGGAGCGCCGGCATCTGGACGGACAGGGAAAAGAACTGTTGGCGCGCTGCGGCGCGATCCCTGTTTATACTGCCGACCGGGCGGTGCTGGCGAAACTGACAGGCTATGAACTGACCCGGGGAATCCTCTGCACGCTATGCGGCGGCCGATCCAGCCTTCGATGGAGGAACTGTGCGCCAATGCGCGGCGGGTCGTGGTGCTGGAAGGCATTGTGGACACCACCAACGTGGGGGCGATCTTCCGCTCTGCCGCAGCGCTGGGCATGGATGCGGTTTTGCTGACGCCGGCCTGCTGTGATCCGCTGTGCCGCCGCGCGGCGCGGGTGAGCATGGGCACGGTGTTTCAAATCCCGTGGACCCGTATCGGAGCTGCTGCATCCGATTGGCCCGGCGCCGGGTTGGCGCAGCTGCATGCGCTGGGATTTCAAACTGCTGCCATGGCGCTGAGTGAACCTTCGGTTTCGATTGACGACGCAGTGCTCCGCCGGGTGGAAAAAGCTGGCTATTGTGCTGGGCACAGAAGGAGACGGTCTGGCGCGGGACACCATTGCTCAATGCGATTATGCGGTGCGAATCCCCATGGCTCATGGGGTGGATTCGTTAAATGTGGCGGCGGCCAGCGCAGTGGCATTCTGGCAGTTGGGTGTGCGGTAAAGTACAGCTGCCTGCGCTGCAGCAATCGAAACGGAGAGGACGATCCTGTGAAAAAAGCGAATTGTATGTTTTGGTGACTCCAATACCTGGGGTTACGATCCTGTCAGCGGAAAACGGTTCGACGAGGACACCCGCTGGACCGGGCGGTTGCAGAAGTTGCTGGGCGAAGACTATTGTGTGATCGAGGAAGGGCAGAACGGTCGTACTATCGCCAGCCCGGATCCCTGGGAGTGGGGGACAAAGTGCGGCATGGATTACGTGCTCCCCATGCTGGAATCGCAGATGCCGGTGGATGTACTGGTCATTATGCTGGGTGGCAATGATCTGAAGCGGAAATTTCATTTGCCGGCGCCGGATGTGGCAGGCAGCCTGCAGAATATGCTGCTGCGGGTGCGGAGCCACCTGCGGGTTTATTTGAACAGCCCGCAGACCCGGATTCTGGTGGTTGCGCCTGTCCCGATCGGCTAGGGGATTGCCAAAAGCCGTTTTGCGCCTTTTTTGATGCGGAGGACGCACTGCGGCAGTCCCGGGGCTGGCCCGCTGGTACCGCTTGGTGGCCGAACAGTTTGGCTGTGCATTTTTGACGCCGCTGAGGTGGCTCAGCCGGGCGAAGTGGATTGCCTGCATCTATCCGCACAGGGACATAAGGCCTTGGCGGATGCGCTGGCAGTAAAGATTCAGGATATGGTGGAATAAAAGCGGTTGTGTGGAAGCAGCCGGATCAAAAAGCCGCGGCGGCCGCCGCGGCTTTTTTTGCGTTCTGTGCTGGAAAACGGGCACATAGCGGTTACTGATCTTCCACCACCATCGTTTGAATGGCGTCGCTGCCGCTGTTGAGCAGGAAGACGGTGTAATTGGCGCGGCTGGATACGACGACGTAAGCAGAAGCCACCATATTGGGAATGGGATATGTGCCCAGGAATGCCGAATCCAGAGTTTCGATGTCGGCATATACCGGGCTGGGGGTCAGGTTGGTTTCTGCAAAGAGAATTCATAGGTGCCCGGGCGGATGCGCTTGTAACTGGTCGTTTCTTTGAAACGTACGTCGGCATAAACGACCCGGCCGTCTGCCAGCAGCACATCGATGGGGGCGCTGTTGTAAGCGAGGTTGCTGACACGGAAATTGAGTAATACCCGGTGGGCGGGCAGCAGCGGTCGGAGATCTGCAGCAGATCCAGACCGCCGGCGCGGAGAATGACCGCGATGGTGGAGGTGCTTCCGGCATCAAAGGGCAGGGTTTTCTGAATATAAATATAGCCGTCCGTTCCGCGTACTGTCACTGTGCGGTAACCGCCGTAATAGTAGCGATAAGGAGAAATGGAAGCCCGCCCCAGGAAGTTCACGGCGACAGCGTTGCCCACCAGGATCTGGAAGGCCGGATAACCGTATGTAGCGTTCAGAAAACGCACTCTGGCAGTAGATGGGCGGTTGGGGATTACGATCGTGCCCTGGCCTCCGGCGTTGTTTCCGGGGTAGACCGGGCCTCCCTCGCCGGGGTTGGGTAGCGGGATCACCGGGGTACCGCCACCGTTGCCGGGATAAACTGGTCCGCCTTCGCCGGGGTTCGGGAGCGGAATGGTAGGAACGTCGGCGCTGCCGCCGGGATAGACCGGGCCACCCTCACCGGGGTTGGGCAAAGGGATGACCGGGGTGTCGGTGTCGTCGCCGGGGCAACCGGGCCTCCTTCGCCCGGATTGGGCAGCGGGATCACAGGGTGTTGGCGTCAGCCATGTCGCCGGAGCGCTGTACGGCTGGCTCATCCGAAAAGTTTAGCATATCTGATCTGGCAGAAACGTTGTTCTGCCGGGCCTCCTTTCATTGGGGATACACCAGTTTATTCCCGGGCGGGCTGCGGGTGTACAGACGGCGCAAAATGAAAGCGCACGTTTTCCCTGTGGCGCAGGGAAAACGTGCGAAATCAAGGCAACGGAGCCGTATGATCTGAGTTCCTGCTCAAAAATACATGGAGAAATTCATATACATACTATACCTTCACACCTCGTCCATTGAAAGGTGCTACACTTTTTAAATTGGATGATGAACTTGCCGCGCTTTTGGTCGAGGCACATCACAACCTTGGCCGATTAGAAGGTTTGCTTCAGTATGCGCCAAATAAAAACTCGTTTTGTGAATTAATGCGCTTAAAGGAGTGCACCTATTCCAGAATGATAGATTATGATGCACCAGATTTTAGTGATATATTAGTTAGAAGAGGCACCAGTAAGGGTGATATAGAACCTATAAACAATTTGATGTCAGCTTATAAAGTAGCAGCTGATATGCAGTTTGTAGCTCAAGATTATAGCAAAATATGTGGCATCACGTTATATGGTGATAAACCAGAGCAACAAATAGGTATCCGTGAAACCCAAACATTTTTGCAACGTGCAGTATCAAACTTAAAAATCTATAACCCAACGGCTCCAGAGGCTGTTTTACCGTCATTGGCCGACATTTCTGCTTATCTCTATGACAGTGAAGATGATCCCTGATTCAAGCTGCGTTGGTACACTATCAGTTTGAAATGATACACCCATTCGAGAAGTATAATGGGGTTGTTGGACGTATCCTAATATTCATGGTTCTGCAAAAAATCGCAAGTAAAGCGTTGCCTGGACTGTGTCTATCTGAACACCTGTTCTTCAATAAAACGAGTATTTTGATATACTCAGCACAACACAATACAGTGGGTGGTTATATACGTTGCATTAAGTATTTCATTCGGATTATCAATGAAGCTGCTCAAAACCAGTGTGGCGCTGCTCTCAAGAAATATGAAGAAACAATTAAGCTGGACGAGGAAAGGTTAAGGGCGAAGTACCACAAACAAGAAGTTTTTGAACGTGTATGAGTACCTTAAGGCTTTCCCCTGTTACAAGTATTCCTATTATGGGCAAAGCATCTAAACTTGTCATACAATTTATTTTCTATTTAGCATTTGCTACATTGCAAAAGTACAAAATTATGCAAGAAAGCGATGCCACAAGAAATCGGGTATGGAAGTACGCCTGTCTTGATTTTATATATACATTCCCAGGATCAATCAAACAATATGTGACTAGTTTTGAAAAAATAATGTGGGGGCAGAAAAATGAGTGAGTTGCTAAATGGCATATTTGAATGCCTTGATATAAATAGCAGTACTGGTTTGGCTACAGAAGACAGTTTGCAGAGCATGAGCCCTTTCAAAGACTATTCTATACACAAGTTCATGAAAAGATAGGAATTGACGCTGTATATTTTCTTCGCGATGTAAACGGGATTGCCAGAATTCCGCTTATCTATTTTTCCGTTATCCAGAAATATGATGCAAAACAAGTTGCAGAGTTGCATCGCTTTCTTGGAATCTCGGAGAGGCTCCGTTGTTATTTGTGGTAACTCCGATGAGATTTTAATTTATAACAACTACGCGACCCTCAAGCCACTGAGAACGGAAACCTTAGCCCCACCCCGCAGGAATAATTGAAACATTAAGCTTGACCAATGGATTGGTTTCACAACGGCTTGCACTACAAAAATATCATCGTTCCCTTGCTTGAAAGTGGCGAATACTGGCGTCAAAGCATGACGAGGTTTAATCCAAAATCCGGGTGGATGCCACATTAATGTCAAATTTGAGGACAATGCGAAGAACGCTGATTAATCAAATCAGCAAAAGATGTAATGAAAGCAAGGAAACTATCACTAGCATAGTTCACTCTTTGCTCAGTCGGTCGATTTTATTAATACCTGGAAGAACGAAAAGATTCAAACGGAGAAACAGTATTTCCGCAAGGCTTTTTATTCCAATTTTTTGGAGTCAGCAAACAGTATACTGATGTTTTAAACAGCAAAGACGCAACTTATTGCTTGTTTAATTCACTAAAAGAAAAGTTTAATGGTGATACACTTCAAGTCGCAGAAATTGAAACAGAAATCATTACTCAAAAAGACTTGGATGAACTACGTACGTTTATATTAGGTGATAGCGAGTTGGAAAGCAAGCAACTTGCTTTATGGCCTTTTTATAGTTTTGACATTATTCCCATTCGATTGATCAGCAGTATCTATGAGCTGTTTTTTCACCTGTCAGACGAAGATGATGAGAAGGGCACGTATTATACACCTTTCCACCTTGTCAACTTGGTCATGGAT
>VOFH01001668.1_pt1 | contig 69036 bp, 94 predicted proteins | sample 5384091 | NCBI WGS metagenome assembly VOFH01 (sample SAMN12384727, study PRJNA508395) | human gut metagenome | isolation source: healthy gut G | host: Homo sapiens | reverse complement strand
AATTATTATTATCCAATGAGATATGCAAAATACTTATATACCAAATCGTCGATTGACATCTCCTTTTGTTCAAAACGCATTTTATCCAATGGAGAAATTCTTTCCTCTACAGTTTTTGCTTCTTATACATAGAAGATATATAATCATTTCCATCACGATTTATCAGTACAGAATCAGTAAAGTCAGCTACTCGGGTATCTGATTCTACATAATTTAATGTGTATGATACATCCCTGACACGCCCCTGTATAGGCGAAAAAGAATTCCCTTTGCCACTAAATCCTTCACATCCCTGGTAGCTGTATCTAATGAAACTTCGGCCAACTTGCTCCAATTTTTTGCAGTAAGTTTTCCTTCATAGCCATTCAGATATATATTGAGGATCATTCGTTGTCTTTCAGTTATAATGCTCCCCCGAATGAGTTTTCCAAAAAATCGCTTTATTCAATATGCCGCTTAACAAGCCATTGGATTCATCAATAGCCCGTTTAAGACAAGCCAGATACCATTCTAACCATTCTGTAATATCACCATTTCCACGTTGAGCCTGTTCCAGCATACGATAATAAGCCTTCTTTTCCTTATTAATCTGCATAGACATACTAAAGAATCGCAATTTACTGCGATCTGTCTGGGATAATACCATATCTGATATAGCTCTCGCAATACGACCATTCCCATCGTCAAACGGATGGATACATACAAACCAGAAATGAGCAATTGCAGACTTTAATAATGACGGAGCTACATTGGGGGCATTAAACCATAAAAGAAATTTATCCATTTCGTCATATACACGTTCCGGCCCGGGAGCACGATAATGTATTCTTTCCCGCCCAAATGTACCGGAAACAACCTCCATAGCTTCAGTACGATAACTTCCCACTAAAATATCAGAAAAGCCACTTTTACCTGTTGGGAAAAGTGCGGAATGCCATCCGAATAATCTATCATGTGTTAACGGAGTTTCGTAATTCATTATAGCATCAAGCATCATCTCGACCATTCCATCAATATAATGCGTCGGTTCTTTCACATCGGGTACAGTTACACCTAATTTTCGGGCAACGGAAGAACGTACCTCTGCTGTATTCAAAGTTACTCCTTCAATTTCTGAAGATGCAACAACATCATGCGTCACAGCTTCCACCGTAGCGATCATCTGACTATCAAATCCAATTGTACTTAACCTTCCAACAAGATATCCGATAGCCCTGTTTGTCAGGGCTATCGCATCTGACAATCTTTCAGCGTCCCATCTGAATGAACTCCAATTTTCTATTTCATGGATAAACATACCATCAGTTATTTCTGCAAAAATAACTATTAAATTGGAGTTATCTATAAAAAATGCGGTTAAAAGAGGTATGATAAGCCGCAAATTTTGCGGTTAATTAATGAGATTAAACCGCATTTAATAAAAAACAAGGCATATTCACCACGCTTGGTTTGAAGAATCATTCAAACCAAGTACGAAACTTCCTTATGTGGAGTACCCAATATTACTTTTTACTATCCGGCAACGGATTAATAGCCCCCCTTTGTGTACAAGTATATGCCGATACATCTACCGCTTTGCGGTGTGATTCAGCGACCGACGCCCCTCTAAGTATGTTCACAACAAAGGTAGCAGTAAACGAGTCGCCTGCACCTACAGTATCAGCCACCTCGACTTTAGGTGTATCTATGGATGAAATTTCCCCACTTACATCATATATGCCACTACGTACTGCCCCCTGTGTGAATATAACATATTTGAGCGAAAAACGAGCTATGAGTTCTGCGATAGCTTCCACAAAATCAGTAGAAAGAGAAAGGAGAGAGATCAATAATGGCAATTCGTCTTCATTCAATTTGAGCACATTTGCCTTTTGCAAGGATTCCAAATCAAGTCTGTCGAATAAAAATGTTGCCTGATATTAATATCAAACACCTTCAAAGAGGTATCCGGCACGGCATCTATGAGTCTCAAGATTGCAGCACGTGACTTTTCACTTCGTTGTGCCAAAGAGCCCCAACAAACAGCATCTGCATCGCTGACAAGTTTCATGGTCGCAGGACTACACTCGATAGCATCCCAAGCAACATTCTCAACAATCTCATATTGCGGTACACCGGCCTCATTCAACGACACAAGCACTTTACCTGTCGGCAAAATATTACGGGAAATATATCCTAAATCAAGTCCGGTCTCTTTAAGCACCGTAAATGTTTCATCACCGAGTTCGTCGCCACCTATTGCCGTAACGGGATATGATTCTGCTCCCAATTCCTTCGCAAAAAAGCAGAAATTGATAGGCGCTCCGCCAAGTCTCTTACCTTCCGGGAAGCAATCCCAAACAACTTCTCCTATACCTATTATTTTCATGGTTTTATAGTTTAATAATTATTTTCATGGATGTTGCACCATTCTCATCTATAAATTTATATGCCTTGTCATACTGTTCGAACGGAAAATGATTCGAAATAAGCGGTTCGAGACAGATAGCTCCCGAACTTACCTGATCGATAGCCGTAAGATAATCTTCATGGCGATACATCATCGTTCCGTTCACCTTCAGTTCGTGCTCTCCCAAATAGAACATATTAAGCGACGGATCCTTGCCAAATACCGCCACTACAACGATGGTACTCCCTTTTTTCGATACACTCCATAAGCGAACGAATACTCGACTCAACCCCGGCAACCTCAAACGCAGCTTGAAAATCTTCATCCCCGAAAAGCCTCTTCGCTCCTTCTTTGAGCGGCGTCTTAGCTACATTGAGCGTATCTATTATGCCACATTTACGAGCGATTTCAAGTCTGAAATCACTTACATCGGTAATAAGAACCCGTTTGGCTCCTCTTGCCTTAGCGAACTGCGCCACGAGGTTACCGATTGTTCCGGCACCCGATACAACCACATTCTTACCTTTCAAGTCCCCGCCACGCATGGTTGCATGCGCAGCCACTGCCACCGGTTCTATCATAGCCCCATAATCAAGTGACATACCTTCAGGCAATACCGCAATCCTGTCATCATCAACCACAAAAAGTCTTGCGCAGCTCCATTTGCCTGAAAGGCTTGCACTCTTAGCTCTTCACAAATATTATACTCTCCCCGCTGACAAGGCTTGCACTTCCCACACGCGAGTTGCGGACGTGCGGTGACAACGTCACCCGCCTTGCAGATCGTAACCGCCGCCCCCGTAGCGACTACCACTGCCGAATATTCATGCCCCTGAACTACCGGATAGAAAGTTGCCGGATGACATCCGTGATAAGAATGTATCTCACTTCCACAAATACCAATTCTCTTAATATTCAGAAGTACCTGATGTTCTTTCAGGTCCGACGCCTTAGGCGCCTCAACCTCACGAAATTCAATATGTTTTGGTTCTACTAATACCGCTTGTCTCATTTTATACCATATTTACTTAAAATTTCTATTACCGGAGTCTCTATTGACTTCGCCCAAAGTGCATATCCATAACTACTTGGATGAGTTCCGTCGACCGATGTCTCATGCGCATCGGAAGCATCAGGCGTAATCAGATAAACGTCTTTATATTTCGGGTTCGTGCGGATTTTTGCAAACAACTCCTCTACGGTTGCCGCCTTAGCCCGTTCTTTCGCATCAAGAACTGTATCGAATGAACGTCGTTCACGATAGATAGTACGCTGAAATATCAACGGAGTAGCCGGATGTGCCGTTATAAGCCGATCGATAAACGGCATCAGGCGCTCTCTTATCAGTTCTGCGTCAGGATTTGAAAAAGTATCGAATATAAAGGCATCAGCCTTGACTTCCGCAAGAACATCGAGCATGTAAGGCTGCATCAGGCAACGTCCGCTTGTTGCGAGCGACACGACTTGAAGCCCTGTATTACGCATAAATTGCATGGGATAACTCATACCGGATCGATCCGTGCTCACTCCCTGCGTAAACGAAGAGCCATATACCGCTATCCTGTGACGAAAATCGGACTTCAACGGTTCGATAACAGCATCGTCATCTATCCCTATCTTACAAGAAATGACCTCCGAATACATCGGCATATACATCATACATTCGTGCATCGTACCATCCATATTCTCAATGAGCGTGAATGTCTCGGTTTTCTCGCCCTTATACGCTTTCAATGAACCGCTTGCCGCATACTGCCATTGACCGTCTGCATTTTTGATATAAAGATCATATCCTTTATAAGAGATCGGCATGGTTGAATGGCTCGAATATACATATCCCCACTTTGTCGTAATCTGTATATTACGCGTGTTCGTTTTAAACAACACAGCCATACCGGCAGAGCAACGGAGTTGTCGATTCTCCGTCCTGTTAAAACCTTTATAAACCAATGTATCGACTCTATGATACGGATTGGGAGTCGATTCAAACGGCTTACCTATCAGGTTAAGCGTTGACGCCTCCGTCTGTTTTTGTGCCGAAACCGACAATACGCACGAAAGCGACAGAACAACCGTTATGAAAAACTTCTTCATTGCCTTGGATTTTTTAGTTGTTTACTGTAATAAGACCTTTCAATCCTTCCGCTACCTGCATAGCATAAAACTGCTCATACTTTTCCATAAACACAGGATATTTGTCCAGTCCCAATGACACAAAAGGTGATATTTTCAAGAACTCGGCCGACGATCCTCCAGAAATCAACTTCCTATCCGCCGGGGTGATGTGAGGTTCGGAGATAGCTATATTTTCACCGGACTCGGTGCGCGCACCTATCAGGTATTTGCAATAAACAGCTATCAGGAAAGCCTCTATCGAAATATCCTTCCCATCCTGCAACATCTGTTTGAGTATGGGTACCACATAAACGGCAAACTTAGCAATACCATCGCCGCAAAGCCGTGATACCTGATCGCTGATCGCCTTGTTTGAAAATCGTTCGATAAGCTGGTCTTTATACGCTTCAAGGTCAACGCCTTCGGGAACCGGAACATAAGGAGTAACATCCCTGTTCATAAACAGCTTTATCATTGCACGATACCTCTCGTCTGCCATTACAGCATCGACCTTCCTGAATCCTTCCATATAGGCAGGATAAGAAAGAAGAGTATGTGACGCATTGAGAAGACTTAATTTCATGATTTCGTACGGGGTCACATCATGGGTGAATGTAACTCCCACCTTCTCCCATGCAGGACGGCCTGCAATGAAATTATCTTCAATCACCCATTGTATAAAGTCTTCACAACACACATCTGTAACCTTACCCGGTTTTGTTACGGGAGTGATTCGATCCACCATCGAATTCGGGAACGTCACTTTCTTTTTCGCCCACGCTGCCACCTCGGGATATTTCGCTTCGAAGTATGACATAAACGCACATTTGGCGGCATTGCCATTCATCTGCATGTTGTCACACGAAAGAATCGTAATCGGCAAATCTTTCTCCATCCGGCGTTTAAGTCCTTCGGCTACATACCAGAACACACTGCGCGATTGGTTAAAATCAACCTTATATCCCCCTTCGGTAATGGTGAGAGAGATGATTTTATCTCCTCCGATGCTATTTTAGCGATGATAGGCTCACTATCTATTTCCCCCATGCCAGTTCTACAAGCGAACCAATCAGCATACTATCCTGTTCGCCGGAAGGGCTGCATGTCGTCAATTGATATATGCCGTCGTCTTTCTTGAGGGCGTTGAACAATACCCCGTCCGTAGGCATAATCATGGCTCCGAATACCCCCCAGCATCTTTGTGACGGATCTTCAAGTAATAGATTTGTGTAAGCTTCGAGATGTGCACGATGGAAGTTTCCAACGCCGAAATGTACTATTCCGGCCTTTATTTCAGCACGATTATAATTAAAAGTCTTCATACGATAATTTCAATGTTTCGGCAAGTGATTTTTCCACCTTGTCGCAATGTTCTATATAGAATTTATAAACCTCATTCCATTTATAATAAGATGCTTCAACCGCTTCCAACGGCAACCGGAGGTCTTTTTCATTCAGCATAAACTTAACTAAAACGTCCGGATTGCCTTCTGATTGGTAAAAGATCATCTGAAGGTTCGCACCCATCGGAATATCCCAGTACTTCCAACTCCGCAACGCTTCTTTGGAATTACCAGCCTCCCGCGCCCACGTTCCGGCTTGCAGATTTGTCAAGATGGCCATCAGAACGCCATCGTGTCCGAAGTTGAGATTGATGCCATGACGCTTGCGAACCAGATCTTCGGCAGATTCGTCTAACAAATGGCGTAACGTGCGGGATGCAAGTCCCCAACTACGCCCGTGAGATACCGGTTCAGGACCTTTCTGCGCAAAATACTTATAGTTCTCCATTTCTGCCCAAGCCAATATTTCCTCTTCTGTACAGATATCCCATATAGGCACTTGGCGGTCGAGGCATTGCATCAGTGATGCCATTAACCAGAAACGATGGATCAGGTCGTACTTGTCATACTCACTTTCTACTTGCGTAACATCTATAAACAGTCTTGTAAAAAAGCATCCACATCCAACTTTTCATCTATATATGAACGATATTTCTTATACCAACTGTTTTCTTTACCGAGTATATACTTATCAAGCGGACTCCTGTCGGGACATACGTTACCGTATGGATTCAGTGTGGCAAGGAACGAACGGGAGTTGTCTATCTCCGCCCATTCAAGCCCGGGACGCAGCGACAAAATGCCCGAATTTACAGATTGCATGGTGGCCGCCACCCGAAGCACATTCGTTGCGTTAGTCTTCAAATAGGGATGGCCTTCAAATACTTCCGGATAATTTTGTACCATCCTCCGGCCTATCTCCCTTGTCTGACGATAACCGATTTGCGTCAGATCGCCTTCTTTGTAAAACACATTCTTCTTGAACGGTTCAAGACGTTCATACAGGGCTTTCCCAAAATCGGTAAGGTTGTTTGTGGCATGAGCTTTCTCCAATACGCCGTATATGGCAGGATAAGTCACCTCATCGTCTATCTGACGCGCTCCGTGACGGAAATAGCCGTTTATATAGAAAGGCGTATATCCTTTGGGCGCCGGCGTAACCGGATGTGAAAGATCGGTCACATAATACACGCCGCCTGCACGTTCCGGATCCCTGCGTATCTCGTCGAGAGGATTTTCGGCCACCGGCTTTTCTTTCGGAAGAGAGTTTGAATATGCAAGGAAGATCAGACGTCTTTTTTCGCATTCGTATTGGTATTGACATACATAACCCCGTCTTTAACCACAATATCTTCCGGTTCGTAAATAACCTGTTCCTGCACATTGTACCGGGCAGTAATTGTCCGCCTATCCGTATCGTACACCCGGATGCAGGAAGGACGGCTGTCATCCTGTTTCCCAACTCCGAAGCAGAAATAGATTTTACCATCATGCATACAGCCCGCTTGCGTGAACCATACCTCATAGGGGAACACCACCTGATCGAGAATGTCATTTTTCGTCGAGGCGCACCTTTGCGCCCTCACTCAACGATGGTATGCGGAATTTGGTGGCGACATACTGGTTTTCCCATGCATGCTTTGTCACCTTCGCCACAGTACGTTTACGCGCCGAGAATATCCATATAAAGCCCCGTTCCCGATCGACCAGCCAGCTTGGCGCACCAAAGATGGAGACATACCCTTTCTCCGCCCACTTCGAGCCATCGAGTTCAATTGTCTGTGCGATTTCGCTGCTAAAACGTTTTCCACGACGGGTGATGCTCTCCACAAAACACAACCATTCCAACTCGCTTCCTACCTTCCGTTTGTGATATACAAGAGAGGAAATGATGCTCCGCGTTTTGTCTCGACGCCAAAGCATACATTATTTACATGGTTGTCCGGATGGGAGGACGCCAACTCAAAGCCTGCCACAGGTTTCGGATCGGCACTTTTGAAATCATAGATATTCACGTGCCCTCCATCCTCGCACGAGAATATGTAATCATCCCATATTTCAAGTCCTTGCTGTGCCCGCCCCCGTCCTTCCTTTGCCAGGAAGACAGAGCACTCTACCTCTTTCTCCGGCTCTACATACAACTGGGCGATAAGGGGAATAGAGATCAGTAAGCACACGACAGACAAATAGATCTTTTTCATAAGTATGCTCTATAAATTTAAAGTATGATTATGTTCTACGTTAATCGAACAGCTCTACGCCTAACGACTCAAGCCGTTTCTGCAACTCTCCTACATCGAGAGCCCGCGGAGTACAATGCTGCGACGCACTCATGGCAGCGGCAATGCCAACAGCCTCTCCCATCGCCATGCAAATACTCATGACACGATAGGAAGCGTGAGCTCGGTGAGTACCCGATATGCACCGTCCCGCCACCAAAAGCCCTTCCAAGCCCAACGGGAGAAAACAACGATACGGCAAATCGTATGGTTTGCAATATTGTATGGTCGGTTCCGCCTGTCCGGCTCCGTCAGGATTATGTATATCGACAATGAACAATGCTTTATGTACCACCACATCGGCAAAACGGCAGCCTTCCGCCATTTCATCGGCATCAATCACATAGTCGCCCATCACCCTGCGGCTTTCGCGCACTCCGGTTGTTGTACCACTTCCGATCACTCTACAATTTTCGTAACCCGGCAAATTTTCTTTCAAGAATTGAGTCAGGAGGCGTATCTGTTCCCTAAGTTCAAGATCGGCGGCGAAAATAGAGCTTACCGAAGTAATATCCACCCTATTGACTTGTGTCGTATTTACCCGACGGCAACCCGGTCTGACCGATGGATGCAAACGCACGGCAGCAAGCATCCGGGAAGTTTGCCCCTCATCGGCTTTCTTTTACACCAATCAAAGAAAACACTCGCCATTCAATTGGACATTGTCTACATCTCCAATACAGATAATTCCTTTCGACTCATCTACGCCATCAATGGTGTATTCAAGGGTTACAGGCTGCATGAGTCCGTCAGCACGTCCTTTTTCTATTTTTTGCACCGGCAAGAAAAGATACTATGGCATCACCGGTACAATCAATTGTAACCGCGGCTTCAAAACAGAGCGTCCCCTCGTTACTTGCACACTTAATGCCTTTTACCACCTTTCCGTCACGAATAACATCCGACACGCAACATTGCAAAAGACATCGACGTTCTTTTCCCTGGCGACAAATTCTGCCAATGTAAGTTTTGCCTCTTCGAAATCGTGAGCATTTCCATGTTCGCCAATCCAGTCATTGTCTTCGACGCCAAGAATAGCACAAACCTCATCGCGCATCGTGTTCTTGCTTACACTACCGAGAATAGGACCGACATACCCGGCGGTCAGGTTACCTCCGATGACTCCGTATCTTTCGATAAAGGGCAACACGTGCTCCTTGCCGGGCGGCGGCTGCAGCCGCACATATTCCGGCAGGACCTGCACCTGCTACTATTACATCATAATATTTTGTATTCATTATCTGCTTGTATATGGACCGGAAATAGTCTTAACAGTCATTGCCCCGTCAGAATCTGTGGTTGTCACAACTCTGTATTTGTTTCCCCATCGGTCACACCAACTACAATATGTCCATCATATCCCTTTACTCTCGCAGCCTCTTCCGCCGTAACCCGGTCGTCTACTCCGCTGGGGCGATCGCCCTGCCAGAAGTTAGTGATAAACATGTCACACGCAGGGGAGTGTTGTCTCCATCGAATTCAGTATATCGGTACGGGGATGACAATCTACCCACGAATTGACGACAATCGTTTGTGGATTGAGTGCTTTCAGAGCATCCACCTGATTGGTGTTGGTTACACCGTGATGGTTAGCTTTCAAGAGTTCCACCTGACCTACTGCTTTTGCACAGGGCAGTTCGGCATCTTTCCACGCATGACTCGAACGTCCGTTATACTGAAGGTCACCACCGGCAAAGAAATCAAAGTTGCCATACGAAACTTTCATCACACAACTGGTTATATTCTCCGGCGGACAATTGTCACTGGAGGTAATGTTCTTACTGTTTTCGTATGTAATCTCCGAGAGTTCAGGGAATGTCTTCTTTGTGGTAGTGCCCGAACCTGTCCAGATCTCTCCATTCACTGCCACGTTTTTGCACCTTTGCAGTAGGGTACTTTGCAGGATTATACTTCTGAACGATCTGATTATTCGCCCCTGCTTTGAATATCGCAGCATCAAACTTTTGATTGGCGACATGCCATTTCACTGCATTGATATAGTTGCTGCAACTTGGAGCATTGTCTGCCATTGTCGCCATGTTGAACGGATAGTTATAATCGGGATAGCCACGATCAAGAAGCGTACCAATCTTGAAATTGTCGAAAATCTCGGCAAAACCTATCAACGAATAAGTACTGGAATTAGCTGATTTCGGCAAGGAAGAAGTATAACCGCCGAAGTGGTCATTATGGAAGTGGGTAAGTACGGCATAATCAATCGTACTGTTACCTGTCCATACCATACACTTACGAATGTAATCAGTTATAATCTGTGAACCACGGGTAGAAGTCAGAGTCGGATCCCAACGGCTACGGATACCGGTGTTGGTCGTATTACTATTAGAGTTGGTCGTAACACTCGAACTTGCAGCATCGATAAGCATTTGCGTACCATCCGGGAATATTACAAACATGCTTTCACCGGTAGTCGTATTGATGAAATGAATATCCATCACACCCTCCTGCCAGGCAGGAATCGTCTTACCTACCTCTATTTCAGTGGCAGCATCTTCCCCACCTCCATCCGGACGAATCAAAAATGAGTGAGACTCATTGGAGCTGCATCCTACAATCGCAAGGATGAACAGACTAAGTATAAATATTAACCTTTGCATGCTATATGAAGATTTAAAAAACATCTCTCCGCCTTCAATGCTGACGGCAAGACGAATATAATTACCAAAATTTGAATTTACCTTTATAATATGTTGGCCAAGTCCTTTGAAGATTACAGGCTCACTACCGTCGTCAGCCCAATGTATACCGTCTTGCGATAGTTGTACACGACCTTCGAATACGGGATCTCCTTCTATTTTTCTCAACCATAACAAAGAATATAGCCTCATCTGCCCAACCAGCCTCGTAAGGATGAGTGAAGAAAGTACCTTTAAAGAACTTCTTTACCTCAAGATGGGAATCATTAAACATTTTCATATATTACATTCCTCCTTTTATTCTTGTGAAACAACAACAGAATCTATATAAAAAGAATACACGACGATTGGTATCAGTACCCACCCAGAAAAGAGGATTGATAAGATTGTCGATGCGTCCATATCCGTCAACGGTATCGGCTGCAATGCCACGCATATCCCAAATTTTGTCCTGACATTGGAACTCTACATATTCACGAAGCTCTGTGTCAAGTTTCAGACGCATGTATTGCCAATTGAGTTTACAGTCGGTTTCATTATAAATGAGTTTCTGATGACCATCTTTCAAATCCTTGAATCCATCGTGGTCGCCATTAGGATAACGGCGGCCGAACCACCAGGATCGACTCCTCTTACACCAGTCTCCGTCAAGTCCATAAGCCCAATCGCGGTCGGTTATGTCTTCATTGGAATGTTCATACTGCCACTTCTGCATTAATTTGCCATCTACTGCATTGAGATAGCGAATTCCTACATGGTAACGTTTTCCACCCTCCTGTACATCGAATCCCATACCAAAATCGCGGATGGAACTCTCATGCAAACCCGGTTGCGGACGGTCACCGCCATCCACCACATCCTGCTCCGCCGTGTATGTAAACCAACATTCTATCTGCAAATATTTGCAGCCCGGACGAGAGAACGAAAGCCGCTTAATGGCATGTCCCAGACAACCTTCCGCCGGAATCTCCGTATAAGGAGCGGCAACAGGTCTTGTCGAAAGTTTAAGAGAGTAAGTGCCGGACATAGCCCCGTGAGTGCCCGGATACCTGAAAGTAGCGGAACTAAGCATGACCGGTGGCCACTGGTCTTTATTGACCAATGTCTTGGGAACATCAAAATCGGGATATTCCGTAAAGTTAGGCATCAATGTCATCCAACCGTTAAAGCCGGTGTTGAATACATCATAGCTCAACACCCTTTTCAATGGTTGATAGCGACTGCGCAATAAAATTTCTCCAATGCTCATAATATCATTTATTTAATAAAGTTAGTACCCTGGATTTTGAACAAGTTTGCCATTCATTATCAATACATCATCACTTGGCAACGGCCATAAATAAATTTTCTCATCATACTTACGTTCACCATGCTGGACGATATAGGTTCCGTCGGCCATCGCTTCAAAAGAAGGAAATCCGTCTTTGTCAAATGTCGGAGTCTCCGGCCAAAACCAGTTGCCTGCCGCAAAGTATTCCTTTGCCCTGTTGGCTGTACGGGTAACTCCGTACATATTGTGTCCGAAAAGCATTTTCAAACTGATGCCAACGAAGCAAGTCGAAATCGCGCAGATTTGCCCATGCAAACTCCACACGACGCTCACGACGGAGCACTTTGCGCAATGCTGTCTGATCGGTTGTCGTGATGGACGGATAGTCGTTGGTTTGTGTACGGGTGGTGCCATAAGCACGGGCACGGACATCATTGATGCAAGCAAGGACAGTAGCGTCAATCTCCCCCAGTTCAATCTTAGCTTCGGCATACATCAACAAGACATCGGCATAACGCATGAGAATGACGGGGTTGTCGTTATACAAAGTAGTACGCCATGATTCTTGCGCGCCTTTGCGCAGGCAACAACCATTGTAAGCACAGTTGGAAGCATCCGAACCGCCTTTGGAATCTTTATTTGTAATCATACGATTTTGCGTATAATCCATTACTTCGAGTGCGTTTGGCGCAGGGTTCCACTCAATACCATAGATACGGCTGCCGGGAGCTGCAAATGTTTCCAGGCAACGGGGGATCGCGGTTGGCAAATGGATCGTGAGGATCAAAACCGCTGCCCGGTTCATCAATCGTCTTGCCATTCGTCATTTCGTAGACAGCAAGAAGTTCCCACGAAGGTTGTGCATTATGTGTACCGCCTGCCGAACGGGCAATAAAGGAACCGATAGCCTGTGTAGTAGGTTTACCGTTTTCATCCAATTCAAGGTCGCTTGAGTGAGCAACAGAGAAAATAACTTTTTGCTTCCTCTTGTCTTGTCGCGGAAAAGTTCTCCATAATCAGGGGCCAAGTCATATACTTCCAGATCCATACAATCTTGCGCAGCCTTTGCGGCAGTCCCGTAGTCGTGTTGATAGAGAGCGGTACGCGCCTTGTAAGCATAAGCCGTTCCTTTGTCCACACGGGTGGCGCCGCTATTATTATTTGCGGCCGGCAAATTTTCTGCGGCATAGTCATAATCTTCATAAATTTGTTTCAGAACGACAGCTTTGTCGGTACGCCCCATCTCAAATGCTTCCTCCGGAGTAATCGAAGTCACGTAGAAAGGAACATCTCCCCAAAGAGTAATCAAACGTGAATAAGCAAATGCTCTGAAAAAACGGGCTTCGGCACGAAGCGTATTCAGTTCAGTGGTGGAATATTTGCCTTCAAGTTTGTCGAGTGCCTCCAAAATCCGGTTGGCACGACTAATGTTCTTATACGTGTAACTCCAAACAGTCTTGATGTTAGGATTACTTGTAGAAGACGCATTCAGTGAACCTGCCGCAATGGTATAAATGTTGGTTCGTTGTGCCCAGTCATCCGTATTACGGTCCAGCGTCCAACCTTCTTCTATAACAAAGAAGGTACTGCGATAAAAATCGTTCAACGAGATTCGAACTTCCTCCGGTGACGAGAACCAGTTTTCGCTGGATGCAGCTGAAGGAGGATTCAGATCGAGGTTCACACAAGAAGTTACAGATAGAAGAGCTATCATGCAAATCAATACATGTATTTTTTTCATATTATGTAATTTTTTCATACTCCATTAGAATTTGATATCCACTCCAAATGTATAAGTGCGTGTGATATAGGTAGAAGCGCCTGCTTCAGGGTCCCATCCCGAAAGATAACTATCAAAGCAGTATGGATCATCGATATTGACGTACACCCGAAGTCCCTTGATTCCGACTTTAGAGACGATTTTTTTAGGAACTGTATAGCCAACGTTGATATTCTTTATACGCATATAGGCACTACTCTTGAGCCAGTAATCCGACATTTTGTAGTTGTTGTATTCACCGCCCTGATGACTCAAACGGGGATAGCTGGCTGCCGCGTTCTGTTCTGCAGTGTTGTACACACTCCAATAATTACGGCTGCCATTGTCGTTCAGAAGGACTGACGGAGCCGGAAGCCATTGTCCCTGCATGGGGCGAAGCATACTTTCGGTGAGGCGTGAAAGTTGTTTCCCGACACCATTGAAGAGTAGGGAGAAAGAGAGACCTTTCCAGCCCAAACTAATAGAACCTCCATATAGATAGTGTGGCAATGAGCTGCCAAGCACTACACGGTCATATGTCTCATTGATAATTCCATCAGGAGTGCCGTCCGGACCGCTGACATCTACATATTTCACATCACCCGGTTTGGTAGAAGCCGAAAGCAGAGCGCTTTCACTGACTTCCTCTGCGGTCTGGAATAAACCAGCAGTCTTATATCCATACCAGGAGTTATATTCTGCGCCTTCGGTAATAATGGTACCATCGCTGTTAAACTGCTGCTTGCCGTTAAGATTATCTATTATAGACTTGTAATCAGAGATATTAAAACTTACCGCATAATTTACATCTCCGATACGGTCAGACCAGCCGAGTTTCACTTCCCAACCACGGGTATGCATTTTACCTACGTTCCTGTCAGGTGCCGAATAACCTGTAAACGACGGATTGCCACTGACAAGAGCATATCTGTTGTCTTCTTATAATAATAGTCTGCGCTAAAGTCAAGACGATTGTTAAAGAAAGCGGCATCCACACCTATATCCCAGCTCTGTGTTTTCTCCCAATGGATATTCTCATACGCATAATCCTGTTGAGCGGCAGACATCGAAGATTGGGGCGTAGAACCTGCACTGTCATACATAATGGCATTATTGAACGAAATGTATGTCTGATAAGGATAATTTCCAATCCGCTCGTTACCGAGCGTACCGATAGAGGCACGGAACTTCAGATAGTTTATCGGGGTTATGTTTTGCATGAATTTCTCGTTAGAGATGAAACCCACCGATGCGGACGGGAAGAATCCCCAACGGTGATCCTTGTGAAAAACGTGAAGATCCGTCTTCACGAGCATTGAGCTGAGGTAGTAACGGCTGTCGTAATTATACATGACACGGCCAAAAAATGAACGGTATGCATTCTGATAAGAATTGCCGGCTACGGCAAGAGCATTCTTGTTCGCCAAATCAAGATAAGGAAAGAAGACAAAGACATATCGTTTGTCGACCCCGACATCGTTTCATACGTATAACTATAATCTTCATAACCGACCATGGCATTGAAGTTATGTACCTTACTGAAGGTCTTGTCGTATGTGGCGATGAATTGTTTCTCCAATGATTTGATGTTACGGCGTTCTTCACTTAGCGAATTGGAGTATATCCTGAAACATATCCCAGCATAACATCGGTTTCGTATGCATCGTAAACAGGTATGGCTTTCTTCATCTCCTTGATCGAAACAGTTCCGACGGTAGGAGTCAGATTGGCAGTAAGGGTCAAATCTTTTATAGGCTTATAGCTCAACGAGAATTTACCGGTCATTGTGTTGGATACGGTCTTCTTCTCTCCGCCTTCCAATAAGGCGGCAAGCGTATTGCTAAGACTGCCGTCTTTACCGGGACCAACACGGCCATCCGGATAAAGTCCCAAATAAATGGAAGGATACATATAAGCTGCACGAATCGGACTACCGGAAGTCGGGTCATTTTCGTGGCATAACGTACCGAGAAATCGATAGAACCGGAGAGTTTATCACTAATCTTCAGATTATTACGCGAACGGATAGAGATTCTTTCGTGGTTTGAACCTTTATAGATAGCGTCGGCATTTTCGTAGGTAGCGGAAGTGTGGCTCTTGATTACCTTTGTTACCATACGTCATGGTTAAATTGTGCTTATGGCGCATAGCGGTATTCGAAAGAATAGCGTCTTTCCAATCATAGATAGGATATTGAATGGGATCATATCTGTTGTTGGTAGCATAGTTGTCGATGTAGTCCTGTGAATAGTTGGCAAACTCGCCTCCCGTAGGATTACCAGCATCGTTCCACGACCATTCATTGTACATTGTCATGTAGTGATAAAGGGTCTGTCAGAATTTCGGAAATTCAGTAGGAGAAGACAACGAAATCTCCCATTATAACCGATCGAAAGCTGTCCCTCGGTTGCCTCCTTAGTTGTTATCAAGATAACACCGGCAGCAGCGCGGGCACCATAGATGGATGCAGAAGCTGCATCTTTGAGTACAGTAATCTGCTGTACATCTTCGCTTGCTATATTGTCGAGGCTACTAACCATCATACCATCGACAAGGATAAGCGGACTCGAATCAGACATTGTTGTCACACCACGCACCTGAACCGTAGCACTTGCCCCCGGCATACTGCTCGAACGGGTAACCGTCAGTCCCGAATCAGTCCTTGCAAAGATTGTGAAAGTTGAGACGTGCTCTGTTTCTCGATAAGCGAACTGTTGATTACACCGACCGCACCTGTAAGATCTTTCTTTTTACAGATCCATAGCCGATAACAACCGTCTCTTCAAGTTGTACAGCATCCTCTTTAAGTTTTATATTTACTACACTTTTACCATCCCATACCACAGTCTCGGTCACATAACCAAGATAACGGAATTCTATTGTATGGCCTGATTCAGCGCCATTGAGCGCATACTTTCCCGACATATCGGAGGTAGTACCTTTTGCATTGTCTTTATCGTGGATCACCACTCCGACAAGAGGACCATTGGCATCGCTAACGACACCCTTCATTACATTCTGTGCAAAGCCAGATTGATTTGCAGGAAACATGCCAATAACAGGCTTAATATACTTTTTTTTCATACTCTTTATTCTACGATTTCAAGCAATACATGTTGGTTATACTCTTTGATTGCCGCACCTGTTTCAGGGTTACTTGGATGTTGCGCTGAAAAAACGTGTCTGGCCGCTTGCATGTGTCCAGTCAATATATTTTTCCGGCATATCTGGCACCACTAAGACATAAACGGCCTGCCTGTCCGAATCTTAACACAATCTCATCCATATCTTTAGTCGTGGTAAATACTCCTTCGGCAGGGGATATATGCGCCATTGTTACTGCTATCGAGCAACATTCCCGCAAAGTTGTAGGTAATAGTCGCCGAGTAATTGATAGGTGCACCCGACAGTGTCTCTGTCGCACTTTCCTGAAGAGTCGAAGTCGGAAGAGCCGGTTTCCATTCTTCTCCATCCTTGAACTCGATCATCCAGTAGTTGGAACACATCGTTCCTAATTTGGTCACAAAATAGAAGTGTATCTTGGTACCGGCAGGAATGGTCGTACCTTTCATATCCCCATAGACATACCAATAATCACCCGGAATAGCTCCTGATACATACGGGTCACCATTAGCACCCACGGCACGGCTACATACGGCATTCTGCGCTACATAACCTGTCCGGTCACATGCCCAATACTCAATCTTACCACTTCCGGCACTTGGAGCAAGATACTTGCCATTGGTTCCCGGGAATACCGATTGTGCCTCATCATCAGCAAATGTTCCACTTGTGTTGGCAGTTAAACTCTTCAAGTCCCAATCAGCCAAAAATACCCGAGAAAGCATCTTGTACAAGAGTATAGGTATAGTCTGTATCATCCTGGATGGTTACCGTTACTTTAATTGTCCTTTTTGGTAAATGTCTTGTTCTCCGGGAAAGTAAGTTTAATATCACATTCGCCTACCCCATTTGCAGGAGAAACGGTCACATCCGCATCTGTACACACAGCCTTCCACTCCTTATCGCCAAAGACTTTGAATGAGGATTCTGTTGTAGTTGCGTCAATCTATTCTGTGGTAGGACTGATACCTTTCGGAACAATCATCTTTTGGGTAATAACCAGCTTTAGAGGAGTTACATCATCGCCAATGAAACGAATGGCACCGACACGTGAACTAGTCGATGAATTTTCAGAGACTTTGATTGTAAATTTAGTAATCTCACCTTGTGTCTCATGCGAATCAACAACTGCCCAATGGCTATCGCTTCCATCGGTCTGGCAATCGTTATTGACTCTATAATAGACATTAGATGAAAGGTCAACAGTGAAAAGCCCACCTTCTGCTTCTACATCAAGTGTCTTTGTCGCGAGTGTCATATACGGTTCATCCGAGTTATGACAAGATGCAAAAAGCACAAGCGACACACTTGCAAACAATAACATCTTTAGATTCATTTGATTAGTATTTAGGGTTATTAATAATTGACTAGCTAGACATTTTCAGACGTCTTGCATATATAATTCTGTATATCACATAAAAGCAAGTATCATGGCAATCATCAGTACGATACTTCCTATCACAATCCCTTTGACCGCAAGGGTCTTCGGATCGCCGGCAATAAGCAGACCTATCAGTAAGAGCGCAACGACACCAATGGTAATACAGAAGCAGTTAACAGCCAAATGTGAATAGATTAATACCGCTTTCTTCTCCTTTAATGTCGGTTCGCGATCGGCTTCAGGATCAGTATATTCACAAATGGCTTGATAACCTTTGTCTTCATACTTTTACGTGCCGACCAAACTTCCATGATTGCAAGGATAAGTACAGGAAGTACACAACCGGCAACTGACTCTATAAGGCTTGGACTAATAACGGAGGCGGGAATTATGACGCGAGCCATAATACCAACGAGCCAGGTAAGAATCATTGCAGAAATAAGTTGGTTGCCTGTCAGCCGCTTCGAGAACAGTCCCCATATCGACGGAATGTATAAAGGACACATCACCATAGTAAGAAGAGTTACTACCACCTTTTCGGCACCTCCGGCAAACGGGATGAGCATTGACAAAGCGATAATCACAAGCCCAAAGACAAATGTGAAGAGACGTCCTACCTTGATACGCTTTTTCTCATCTGCCTGACGGTTTTTCTCTTTTTGTCCCCAAATATCATAGGTATATACATTGGCATATACATTCAAAATGCCCGAAACATTACTCAATGTGGCCGATAGCATCGCTGCCAACATCATACCGACCATTCCTTTCATGAGCACGAGTTTGCTCATATTCACATAAGCGTGTTCGCCGTTGAAAGTCATTGTGGTTGCATCCAAATCAAGCGCAAGTCCGGGTTCCATCACACGATAAATCATGGTAGGAAGATACCAGATAAGAGGAGTGACGAGATAAAGAATTCCGATTAAATAAGTACTCTTTTTTGCGTCTCTTGTAGTAGGCACGCTTATGTATCGCTGTACAAACGGCCAGTCGCCGCCAATCATGGACACATTGAGAAATATCCACAGTAAAGCCACCCCCATGTATAGGTCGGAGATGTGCCCGAGAAGAATCCCGGTATCTCACTGGCCTTATCGATAAATGCACTTACGCCTCCTACCGCGTTAAATGAAAGAGGTATCATAAATACAACCACGGCCAGAAGTACTCCGAACTGAATTACATCAGTCATTAGTACCGCAAGAAATCCTCCGGCAATGGTGTATCCAAGAGCGATGGCACCAAGGATGAGAAGCGCCCACCAAATACTAAGGTAACCCATCGGTGAATCGCCCATCATACCTGTACTTGCAAAAATACTGCCACCATCGACTTTGATTAATGCACACATCACAACCGCTACCGCATACAGAACACTGCTGTATGTACCGCACGGGCTATAATCCCTGAAATTGTGTAAAAACTTACCGTGCGGTGTCCGAACCGGATGGTGAGGAACTCTCCCGGAGATTTGATACGTAGCTCCGCCATTTGCCCGAGATCCATTTACCGACAATAAACGATGCTACGCCAAGACAAAGTGCAACGACTACCGCAACAAGTCCCGATTTATAAGCAACGCCTCCCCAAACGACAAAGGTACTTGCCGAGAAGATAGTCATGTAGGAAGAGACTCCCGACAGCCACCACGAAGAATTTCGCCCGGCAATAAACATATCTTCGGAGTTTTTAATTTTCCGGGACATCACAACACTCACGGCAATCAGTCCGAGAAAGTAGAGTAAAATAATAATATAATCTAACTGTTCCATATTCTGGTTCTTCTTTATATAATTGCGCCTAGTTTCTTCAATTCCTCTATGAGATTGTGAATATCAGCCTTTTGTACGGTCACACCTGCCTTTATACATTGTGCGGCTGCCACTCCTGCGGCTTGTCCTACCCCCATACAACTTGCCTGAACGCGAAGTGACGCAAAGGAAGTCTTATCAGCACTAATGCAGCGTCCCGCTACGAGCAGATTCGGAAAATCTTCAGCTATAAGAGCGCGATAAGGTACATACGCCGCTTTTTTAAGGAAGGTTACGCTCTGTTCCGCACCTGCTGCCACATGGATATCTATAGGATGTGCGCCGCGTGATATGCTATCAGGATATTTATAAGCATTCACATATTCTTCTGCTGTAATGGTATGTACACCTTTGATACGGCGTGTCTCACGAATACCGGCATGTACGGCGACGGTCGTCACATAACTGTTTTTAAACTCTTCAAAGTTCTCTTTTACAGATTCGTGCTATTCTAAATACATCTTCCCGTAAGCGACATTCCGCTGCGGTAAAATTTCTATTATCAATGGCATTTCCTGCAGTACGTGTCATATTAACCGTTACTTCGCCCGGACGAAGAGTGGTGCAAAACCAGGGGCCTCCAAATTCAGGGGATGCCAAGTGCCTCTTTCATTGCTAGAAGTTTCTCACGAACTGCAATGCAATGACAATTCTGCCCTTGTTTATTATGGTGCATGGCATCGATTATCATGGGCGAATCTGTATCCACACCTCCCTAATATAAAATAGGTGGAAAGAGGTTGCAGCGGTTTACATTCATCAGCCTGCATCGGAACACCCGCCATAGCGGCAAGGTCACCATCCCCAGTGCAGTCGATATACATATCGGCACTGATGGCTTCTGTCCCATTCTTATTCTCAAAGAGGATACAGGATATTTTGCCGTCTTTTGCCTGGCAACCGCTTAAGTAAGAGTGCATATACATATCCACACCGGCTTCCAACATCATTTGCTGGCATAAAAGCTTGTAAAGCTCCGGATCAAAAGCTACATTGCCAAGAGGTTTCTCAATGATACAGCCTCCCATCTTCTCCAGCCGTTCGATAAATTCCCATGGAATACCGCCTATCACCTTTTCATTATTATAGGTGAAAACACTCAAAGGAGTAACAAGCCCCATTGTAGCCATTCCACCTAAAAACCCATATTGTTCCACAACAGCAGTTTTCGCACCACTGCGAGCAGCCGCAATGGCCGCAATGAAACCAGCTGGTCCGCCACCGCAGACAACTACATCATAGTTGCCCACAATTGGAACCTGTTTCGAAATTTCGATACTTCGTACTTTCTTGTCCATGACCGTTTTTTATCCTTTAATTATTACCAATTCAAATAGATGGTAAACTTTGATGTGCTTTCGACTGCACTTATAAGAAAAGAGGTGTGTTTTCATAGTTCTTTTTCTTTAGTTCGACATCATGTTGATGTAACAAAGATAAAGAACAAGAGCTTGAAAAAAAAGTTTTTTCCTAACTCTTTTGCCTGCAAACGATTGCGGGAACGTTCCCAAAATCTGCAAACGTTACAAAAGCATTACACAAAAAGCAAATGGGATTCGTATTTTACTCCAATATTAGGATTTATTGTTTGAAATCAATATCTTTGCTTTGATTTAAACCATCATTCAGCATGAAGTATATAACCATAAAAGACATCGCTCGACATTTGTCAATATCCGTCTCCACAGTATCTCGTGCATTGGGAGATGACAAGAATATCCGTAAAGAAACGAAAGAAAAGGTGATAGAAGCGGCTAAAAGATTGGGATATAGACCAAACCCTGTAGCAATCAACCTTAAATACGGACATACTAATACCGTGGGAGTGATCGTTCCTGAAATGGTTACGCCGTTTGCTTCACGAGTAATAAACGGAATACAAGAAGTGCTTCACACCAAAAATATAAAGGTGATTATTGCAGAGTCGGGAGGAGATCCGGAAAAAGAAAAAGAGAACCTGCAACTGATGGAAGGATTCATGGTGGATGGCATCATCATCTGCCTTTTGCAGTTATAAAAGGAATAAGGAGGAATATTCCCGTTTGCAGCAAGCGGGAATGCCTATGGTGTTCTATGATCGTATTCCCTATGGACTTGAAGTCCCGCAGGTAATAGTGGACGATTATATGAAGTCATTCTTTCTCGTAGAAAGTCTGATCCGAAGCGGACGCAAACAGATTGTTCATATACAGGACCGGACGATATTTACAACTCCATAGAACGTGTCAGAGGATACAAAGACGCTTTGGCTAAATTCGAAATTCCTTTTGATAAGAATAATATGCTGATAAAAACCGGTATGACTTTTGAGGAAGGGAAAAAAAGCAGCGGATATATTAGTGGAAAGAAATATTCCTTTCAATGCTATTTTCGCTTTTACGGAAACATTGGCTATTGGAGCTATGAACAGATTGAGGGAACTTGGAAAAAAATACCCGAAGAAATCGCCGTAGCCAGTTTTTCAGGAACCGAACTTTCCAACATAGTCTATCCCAAATTGACTACAGTAGAACCGCCTTTGTACCAGATGGGGAAAAAAGCTGCCGAACTTATTTTAGAGAAAATCAAAGATCCGGCATCTCCCAATCATTCAATCGTGTTGGATGCGGAAATCAAAATGCGTGCATCGACGCCCAATGAATAATCGCCCCACTTAATAAAAGCAAGGCGATTTTCTCCCCGTATAATACTTAAATCAAATGGAGATTGTGCTGCTATAGCTATCATTTCAGCTACTAGAAATAGTCATAACTTTCATTTTAAGAACTTTATTCCATACATATTTCTATTCTTTTGCAATCTCTATGTCATTGTACCACTACGAGTTTTAACTATAAACGAGGACAGAAATACTTTTGAAAACATTTTTTAATCAAGTAAATCTTGTCTTACATTATTAACTATAAACATATTGGGTATATATCTCCAGCATGTTGGACATATATAGCCAACATGTAGCGCATATATATCCTGCATGCAGCGTATATATTCACAACAAACAGCTTTTCCAGAAGAAATAGAAACCCTATTTTTCGTTCTTCATCACTCAGATACACAGTAGTAATGGCATGGCAAATAACATATTCAGATGCATCTATTCCAAAATACTGAATAAACTCTTCAATCTTGTCATTTGAAAGAATTATAGCCAGAATTGTAGCCATACCGCTATCAAAAGATCATAGTAAGTTCAGACAGCAATATGAAATTATATAATTTAGTATTCATATGAGAAGACAAGTATTACGGAAAATTTAGTTCTCTATAATAAAAAAGAGTTATATACATAAATTATACTCATCAAAAATTTGCGATTATCTTCTTTTTGCAATAACTTTGCACACAATAAAAAAAAAGCAAAACAAACGTTATGAAAGCAAAAGTATTCTTTTCTATTGATTCTTCTGTATCAATTACAGCATATTCCAGAAATAATAATGTAATCACATATATCAATGACAGCAAATCTTCTGGATTGAACTACAATTTTACAATTCCAACCTAACACATTATAATTATTAACATCTTTCTTTTTGGGACTGGGAAAGAAAAAATTTTGTATGAAAAGAATTATTTTCAGTATTCTAATTGGATTTATGGCAATTAGTGCAAGCGCACAACTTATGCGCAGTGAAGAACTGGAAAAGTACGCTAAAGAAAAATTTGGTGATAAGTGGGAAAACGCAGCAGCCAATATAGGCTCTCAATTATCATTGGATAAAAACAACTCTTTGACGTACACACAAGTCATTGAGTGTGGAGAACAAACAAAAGAGAAATTGTATGTTACTCTTAACCATTGGTTTGTAGAATCTTTTAATGACGCAAACTCTGTCATTCAACTTAATGACAAAGAAGAAGGAGTTATTATTGGCAAAGGATATGTTGCTGGTATTGCTGGTCATACAGGCGGAATGAACGCATATATTGTCAGCATACATCCAATTATAAAAGTTGATATCAAGGACAAAAAAATTCGTGTGACCTATACTGTACAGTGCTATGATGTCGAAAAATCAATTGGTGGTGGCGTTATGTCTGCTTTTTCCAATGGCTCCACAAAACCTACACTATCTAACGAACAATGGGCACTTGAAACATGCTATCCTTTCGTAGAAAAAGATGCGCATAAAGCTAAAAAGACTTCATCGAAAGCATTGGTTATGGCTCACGCATATTCAAATGTTATCATGGATAAAATTGAAGAAGCTGTAAAAAACGGCCTGGTTGGTAACGAATCCGATAATTGGTAATTCAATAATTACTTCTTTATATAGAACCGTTTTAATAAATGGATTTCTTAATGCAAACAACCTATATCTCAAGTATTAATAGCCAACGTGTAGACTATTAATACTTGAGATATAGGTTGTTAACATACAAGAAGCTTTGTATTAACTATTGAAATGATGATACTCTACCTCCCCACAGACGTTTCCATTTTCAATGACGTAATGCGACTCACCCTCAATCTCTCCTGATGATAAATCAGAGTTTATCTTATCATATACCGCTCTTCTTCCCATTTTTACTTGCTCCGATTCGCAAGAAGTGAGAACAAATCCACAAAACAAAATTATAATAAGAATTATCTTTTTCATACTCTACAGTTTCTTATAGCTTTAAGTTTTTAGATTTATTATTTTAAAGAAATAGAACTCTTATTATAATATCCTATCGCAAATTCATAAGGATAGTTATCACCTCTAATCAATAATTGCTCACCTCCAGTTCCATTATCTGTGGTTTTCTCATGTCCCCAATGAACAAAACTGATATAAAGAGTATAGTATTCTTTTTCACCTCCCAAAACTTCTTCCATGTATGGATGTTTAACAAGGTTGAGATTATTCTTATTTATGGAATAATCAACAAAGTGAATGCTTGTAAATTTATCTCCTTTATATGTATAGTATCCTAATCCCCCATTTTTTAAAAACTAAGTAATATGTATACGAACCTTTGTTCATTACATAAGTCCCTGTACCGGACTCTAATTCATTCGCAGTAATTTGTTTTTCATAAAACTCATCTTTATCTTCATCTTTGCTACATCCAGCAAACATTAGTGCAGTAATCATTAAGAACAGTAAACTTTTCATGTTTGTTTTTTATGTTTATATTTAGCAAAGAAACAAATAAGTTTGAATACAACCAAATTTTTTCAAACTACTTTTCTGAAGATATTCAAAAACAAATATCAAAAGGCTCAAATACATTATTAACTATAAACATGGTGTGTATATATCTCCAGTATGTTGGATATATATATCCAATATATTGGACATATATACACTACAAACAGCTATTACTTATGCAAACATGGAAGAAATATCAAGACAAGCCTTTATATATATCTTCGCAGATGAAAACAAAAGTATTGATGTGAGAATTAATTTGTGCATACTGGATTATTATATAAAATAAGAATAGTCTACTTCATAAAAATAGTCTACCTTTTTGTACCGTCTTAATCGACAAGATGTTTTTACCAATTCATAAGGAAGATGTAATTAGTTCTACTCCATATATTAATAATTCCCCTTATCTTTTAGCAAATTCATCCGCATGATTAATCTGTTGCACTTGAGCAACTATCCAGATACACTTGTGCAACTATCTGGTTACACAAGTCCATTTCTGAAGTTACTCAACTGCAACATCTAATAATCATCTAAAAGAAATTATAGTATGAGTATACTTTATAAAACAACTCGCTTTGCAGATACCTTTACAGGAGATAAGGATACAAACATTCGTGTACAACTGCTATCATGGGATACACTTGATACAAAAAGCTTTTGTAGAGTATCTGGCGTTCAGGAATAATATCACAAAAGGTGATGCATATAAAAAATCTAAGTATGGTACTGGAAGGAATAGAAGCCATTCTGAAGGATGGAAACATTCTCAATCTGGATGACTTCGGCAGTTTCTCTTTAACGGCAGTTTCTGCGAGGACAAAGAACCCAGTGAAAACCATCGGGCAGAATCCATAGAAGTGAAGAACGTTGTGTTTAAAGCAGAAAAGCATCTGAAAAGGACAATAACAGCAGCCGGATTCGAGAAATATAATCCTGAAAAACATAACAAACGAAAATACTAAAACAACATGGAATACGATCGAATTTACTCCATCCGGAAAGGAGAATACTTTGCGGATGCATTGAAACGTGCCGGCAAAGACTTCATCCCGACCAATTGTATTATTAATAAACTCCTCCCCGGACTGGGCGCTACACACTGCGAATTGACAGCACCCCGAAAGTCTATTATTATCGAGCCCAATGTGCCTGTCATTGAATCTAAAGCAAAGGTACACAAGAATTCATTGGCTATCTACAAAGGGGTTAGCATCCGGCAAGTCACCGACTTTCTGGAGAAGAACCAGGACAAACATTACAAATTGCTGACTACTCCCGAAGGCTTTACCAAAATTAAAGAAGCCATGCAGGCCGTAGATATAGATATGTACGCAGAGTGTTTTATCTTGTTTGACGAATGTGAGAAGTTGGTACAGGACGTACATTACCGTGATTCCATCCGCGAACCGATGAATGATTTTTCCATTTCCGGGACAAGGCATTGATTTCAGCTACACCCATCGTACCCGAAAAAGATAATCGCTTCGATGGTTTCACACGAGTATTAATCCAACCGGACTACGCATATCAACAGAAACTAAAACTGATTACTACAAACAATGTACTGGCTACTTTGCAAGAGGTAATTGAAGCCAAACGCGGCACAGTCTGTATCTTCTGTAACAGTATCGACTCAATAGACAGTTTCTACCGATTGATTCCCGAATTGAACAATGCTTGCACCTTTTGTAGCGAAGACGGACAGTATAAGTTGTGGAAAGGTAACCGCCGCAAGAAGTCCATGATGATCACCGAACTGGAACGTTACAATTTCTTCACTTCGCGTTTCTACTCTGCTGTGGATATTGTATGCAAAAACCCGCCACATGTGATTCTCATCAGTGATTTGTACGGTGCAACCCAATCGGTTATTGATCCGGCTACCGAAGCAATTCAAATCATCGGACGATTTCGAGGTGGAGTAAACACCGTGACACATATTGCTTCTATCCGTCCGGACCTGGAATGTATGTCTGCCAATGAAATTGACAGTTGGATAGAAGGAGCCGCCAGTATTTTCAACGGGTGGAAAAAACAACTGGCACGAACCTCAAATATCGGTGAACGTACTTTGTTGCAGGAAGCCATCGGAGAGAATTCATATCTCCCCTATTTGGATGCGAATGGAAAACCCGACCCGTTTCTGATAGCCAATTTATATGAGAAAGAACAAGTGAAACGACTATATACTTCCGCTGATCTGCTTTTGTAATGCCTACCAGCAGACCGGATTACTTCGCATTCTCTCATGAAGAGCGTCTTATGCCGGTTTCGGACAATGAACGCATGGCTATCCAGCATCGTCTGGCAAAGAAGAAACGGGCACAGCTTATTGTTCATAAACTGGAAGAAATGGAAAAGATGAGTAGGGCTACCGACAAAAAATTGCAAAAACGCTACCAACGCATGCTGGGAAATCTGATTACTACTACCACCGACAGATACCTATACGATTGTTTCTGCCGGTTCGAGGGGATTTTATTCGCGAATCCGATTATAACGAAAATAAATTGCGGACAGCATTGAATGTAAGCAGCGAACATACGATTAAGCAATCGGGACAAATGAAAATATCTATTCAGCGCACTTTTCCCATAGACTCCGAACTTTCCGTTCAAGAAGCGAAAAGCATGCTAAAACAAGTATATAAAAAATGGGACTGAACACAGAACGAGGCATCACAACAAAGGAACTGGAACAATATGCCGAGGTGGAAAAAGGTTGGAAACACGACAATAGGACAATCAAAATATTGAAATTCAAGTAATTGGTAATAAAATGCAGTTTTCGCTCCGAAAAAAGCAAAAACTCTATATACATTTCATGTAAACTTCTCTTATTTTTAGCTATTTTGAGTGATAAGTCATTGAGTATAAGAGCTGCCACATTTTTGTTTCTCCCCGTATAATACTTAAAAGAAAGACAAAAATGTGGCAGAGATCAGTTTACATATTATCAAGTATAAAATCAGCTGAAATTCCGAAATTATCTCGTAAACGTTTCACCAGATTTAAATTAAGCGCCCGTTTCCCAGATAAAAGCTCACTGATACGAGACTCTGAAATGCCCAGTTTCTGCGCAGCTTCTTTCTGCTTTATATTTTCAGCGTCCATACGTTTTTTTTTATAGCGTCTGTTATGATTGTAGAAACCTTTCCCGGTACAGGATGGTATGCTGCTTCCCATTCATAAATAGCGTCTGTCAAACGTACAAATTCTTCTTTATCAGAATCCGACAGCAACTCCATATCACCAAGTTTAGTTCCTTTTTCAATCAGAACTTCTACTGCCCTTTTATATTCCCTGTATTGGGAATCATTATTAATTTTCATAATACCCTCCTTCTTAAATATTCTTAGCATCAATTCTATCATAATCATTATGAGTGCCAATAAAACGAATTACCATTGTACCTGCAAAAAAACAACAACTGAAACGAGTCGATAATTATTACTGCGAATATTAAACACATAGCGATTATTTCCTACATAATCGGCTGAAAGAAAATCTTTTTTAGTTCATTATGATTTTTCCAATTTGCAGCTTCTATTTTTCTACCCACTTTTCAATGGCATTATTAGCATCTGCATGTTTTTTAATGAAATCTTCCAGCTTTTCAGAATCGATTATTTTCATTACTCTTTTGATTTGAGACAAAGGTAGCAATAATTCCCAAATGTGGAATTTTTATAGAGAGTTATTTTTTATTTTTAAATAATTATTCAACCGTTTACGCGCAAACAATGCCAACACAAACACAAGACAGACTCCCAGTCCCCATATCCACAATAAAAAATCTCCTCCTTCGGTTTTTCCATAAGAATGTAGACCGCTTAAATAGTAATTCACTCCGAACCAAGTCATGATAACGGAAGGAATGGCTACAACCGAAAGCAGATTAAAACACCAGTCGGTCTTTCCTTTCAGAAGAGGAATGAAACGGATGTGAAGCACCAATGCATAAACAACGATTGAAATCAATGCCCAAGTTTCTTTGGGGTCCCAGCCCCAATATCTACCCCAGGAGACGTTGGCCCAGATGGCCCCTAGAAATGTACCTGCGGTCATAAAGAAGAACAGGCCGAGTATCATTGCCATTTCATTCAGTAAGGTAAACTCACGGATGCGGAACTGGAGTTTCAACCGATTGGTGGCAGAAAGCATATTCTTCAATACAAGGTTAAATAGTCCTGTCAGTGCGCAAAGCGCAAAGAATACGTAACCAATCATGATAATAGCGACATGAGACATCAGCCAATACGACTGAAGCACCGGAACCAAAGGAGTTATTTCCGGATTCAGATGGTTCAGTCCTGCCACGAAAAGCATGATTCCACCCAATAATCCCGCTAATGCGGGAAGAATACGGAATCGGCGGGCAAACAGAAGTCCGCTGCCTACCAGCAACCAAGAGGTACATATCATTGACTCGTAAGCATTCGCCCAAGGCGCGTGCCCACAAATATACCAACGTAGCAAGACACCTGCCGTATGCGTAAGGAAAGCGATTGTCAGGAGAGCAATCAGAATACCACTTAGTTTTCTCCCCCATTTGAAATCCGCGATAATCTCTCCGCAGGCAATGAAAAGTAAGATTCCGCCCAAAATCAGGTAAGCCAGACGACACCAGAAGAACAGGTTTAACTGATTATAGAGAAGTTCCGCTTTCACTTTCCGATTGTCAATAGTGGGAACTTTAGCCTTTGCCTGTTGGAAGACATTCATCATTTCGACGATTTTATCGGCTTCCTTCCAGTTGTTGGAACGAACTCCGTTTCCTAACTCATAGATATACCAATCCATGATTTTGGTTACAAATAAAGAGTCTTTCCTTGAAAAGCACTTAAATCATCACCCGGTGAATACCATTTTCCCTGCGAATCATTTCCATCCGGGAAAAGCGGTAACAACTGGTGTTGCATGATCCGATAGACGATATTTACCGATTCATCCAGTTTCAATAAATCCGAGTCCAGTCGTTTTCGTTCCGAAGCCGGTTTGGCGTAAATCGTGTTCATTTCATTCGTCAGGATATAGTTGCCGTCTGCATCAAACACATCTTGCCAGGCAATGTAATTGCCATCCCTGCCGAAGCGTTGAAGGAGTTCTTTATTATCGACTTTGATAAAAGGAAAGGCTCCCCACTCATCGGGAAAAAGAAAGCAGATTCAGAAAGAATTGATCCGAATCCATAACGTTCAGTTGATCGGCTCCATACAATTTGCGTAAGATGGCAGATGTATGACTGTTGACGGGTTCGAGACGTCCGTTTGGATTAAGTACTACCAGACTACCGAACTTTTCGGCATGTAAAGAAGAAACACAAGGTAGTTGAGAAACCACAAGAGGGTGTTGCGCTGCTATGGGTGATTGCTGCAAAGAAACAGATTTTTTGTTGTGCACTCAATACCTGCATACTTGATATTCCGGATAAAATCAGGAAGAACAACAGACAGAAAGGAGCATTATTTTTCATTTCTCCCAACTCTTTACGTAATCGTCCGAAACGGGACTTCTTACTGAACAACGTCCATACAAAACCAACAAACAACAGGAAATATCCGGTATACGTAAGTTGCATACCGGGACGATCGTAGCTCACAGACAACACAGTGCCCTGTTCATCGGGATCGAACGAAGACTGAAACAGACGATAACCATCCACATCAATCACTTTATTCATTCGAATGGTTGCCTGCAAAGGAGCTTCATTCTCCTTCTTTATCACCAGATCGCTTTCATAAGACATCGGACTGTGAGAGCCCGGATAACGCTCCAACCTAAAATCATTCAGCGTGACAGAGAAAGGCAGGGAAGTCTTTTCCATCCCTGCTCCCTCATCTTTCATCATGCTGTTTGCCGTTTCCCCTCACGGATATGCATGATACCCGTCACTCCGACATAGTGAGTGACAGCAGCCCCCAACCAAATAAAAAGAAAAGCTCCATGAAAAATCAGACTGCCTTTACTGATTCTCTTGAAATAGCTTCCCTGAAGGAACATAGCCGATAGATTAACTGCCTGCAATAACTGCAACAGTATAAACCAGGGAGCATAATAAAAATACTCGCGGGCAATGGCAGGGCCATAAGAGTTTTCCACAAAGTGACTACTGCCAATATCAAGGCATAAAGTCCCGCTAAGATGTACATCAATACCGGTGAAGCTATCAGTCGAATCAGTTTCATCTGTTTTTCTTTTATAATAAACAATGCTTTTTACAAATAAGCAATCCCTTCAATTTCTATCAACAATTCCTCTCTGCATACATCCGCATAAAGATAAGCAATAGGAAGATCCGGACAAAGTTTATCCAAATCTGCTTTCACAGCCGGCGCATCTTCCTCATTCTTCAGATATACACGAAGAAGTCCTAACTTACCGGAATGTTCTGGCAAATTTTCTCTTCCCTCCTCCAGTCCGATCAAATGCTGGATATTTTCAAGCGTGATTTCCGTTTGCAAAAGTACATCTCCGGTCGTTACGCTTTCCTCACCACGGATAGTAGCCGTGCCGGAAATATAAATCACTTCCTGCCGACGGTCGGACACAGACTTGCCTCTTTCAAACTTGGGAGTTCCCTTCTCCGCATCCGTCCGGTGGCTGATCAGGACTTCATCCGAATAAACATGAGCAGCCCGTTGCCAATCATTATCCAAAGGAACGATATCCACTTCTCCGCTGACAGCATTGAAATCAATCAGTATGCCTCCATATTGTGTGCCAATCCCCGTTGCTGCCGGATAGCCTGATTCCCATGCCGAAGAAGCATAAAACAGAGTGCGCACATCATTAAAATCCTGATAACACTGATTGCCATGTGTAATATCCGTGATGCGTTCCAGATAATTCCACTGGCGGACAATATCACCGAAATTCATCTGTTCCGCTTTCAATATCTCTTCAACCTTTCTGAACGCTTGTTCCGATTGTTCGCGAACAGGAAGATTCAAATCATCCGCACAAAGTCCTCCCGCTATTATTTCCCGGTAGTGAGAAGTCGCGATCCGAAGGTAGCGGACAGAAGAAGAAGTGAACTGTTCTTCTATTGTGAGCGCCTCATCTGCAGCTTCCACCAATGAATGTACCTCCAACACCAAGTTCGCCACCAACGGTTTTTGAGCCACAAGCGAAAGGACCGGACGGGGAGAAACGAAATGATCGTCCACCCATCGTTCCAGAAAAGACCGTTGGAGCTTGATATTCCCGATTATCCTCACAGAATGTAAAGAATACAAGACGGACCACTCTCTTCCCGAACGGCGGATGAAAGTAATTCTTCCGCCATCTGTTCCCAACTGTTTCCTTCCGCTTTATACAAATTGCATTTTATTCGATGATACTTCATAGTGCAAATTTCAATGTCTTTTTCTTATGATCTATACTTTATTAATGATAGAGGTAACACCTGCCGGAATATCCATACTATAAACAGAAGACATGGTTTTCAAGCCCGGAGTATTTTCCAAAGAATAAAGTATCTTCTTTTGCCGGTCGACCAACAACATGTGTACTTTCTCTTTCGGATTTACATGTCCCGTCCAGTTCGTAATCAGGAAACGTCCGTCGGAGAAGTACTGAAAACCTCCGAAAAACTTCAACGGTTTGCCAGGAATATCCGCATTCGATAATTCCCAAACTGTCTTTCCTTCTGCCGTTACTTCGATTAGTCGCGGATTCTGATCTTTATCCGCTACGGCAATCAGTGTATGTCCGTTAGGCAGGCGAGTCAATGAATGAGGACCGCCGGGAACATCCAGCTTCCACACCACTTTTCCGTTCATATCATACTCCGTCACACTGCGGACCATAATGCGCCACCAGAAAATGACCGTTATCCAACCGTCGTGCATTACGCATGAAAGCAAATCCTTTCTCTTTCACTCCTTCCGGCAGGATGCATACTTCTTTCACAATCTTACCTTTAGGAGAGATTTCCAACATACGGCCTGTGATACATTCGCCAACGAAAGTATTACCATTCTTCAGGCGTTGGCAGGCAAAGACCGGACTTTTTGATTCATAATGGAAAATGGTATCGTTCTGACGGGTCATTTCGAGTACTCCGTGTCCGGTGGTGAAAGGATATTGCCATTTGGCAATACCCATAGATCATGGAATCAGGGAGCTTTGTGTTGCCACACGATTTGATTATTTTCCATCACGAAGACAATTCCCTGCGAATAATCCGTTCCTGCAAACGTTTTTGTCTGCGCAGACAAAATGCCGGAAACAGAAAGGCTAGAATCGCAATATATATTCTTGTCATAAATATAAATTCAAAATTAGTTTTATATAAAAGATTTTTCAGGCACGGATGAAGTTCACTACAGAGACAATACGTACTCCTCCAACTCTTCCAGTTCTTTTCGGAAACTGGTTTGTGAGGTCCGTGTACCTTAAGCATATCTTTCATCGAATAGCTACGACCGTCATACAAATAAGGAGCTGTACGCCAGCACTCATTCAAAGCCGGAACGTCCATCGACAAACCTTTATCGGGTCCGGTAGTCAATCTACCTTATACTGTTTCAGGTCGGTATAATATTGTCCGGAATGACAACTTGCACAGTTTTCTTCAAAAATCTTCTTTCCCCTTTTCGCTTTCGCAGAAAAGTTTGCCATTCTGAAGATAAGGACTGGGCAGAGGTTTCAGAGACTTCAGATATTCGTCGATGGATTCGTATATTTCGTCTTCACCTTCCATAAACAGAATATACTTCACACCCGAACGTACAGCTACTTCGGCATTCTTACGGATACCGGTCGCCATACAGGGCGGAGTCTGATGCGAAAGCAAGAGAGTTTTCGTATTCTTCGGATTACCCATGCCATCATTCAGCAAATCCCAGTTAAGCCCGTCCATGCGGGCGTCATTCGGATGACAGGTAGCACAGCTCTGCCAGTTCTGGAAACAAATGGTCGCATCATGGAAATACATATCGCCTTTACCTACTTTAGTGAAAGCCAACGGAGCACCCAAAATCTGCTTCTGCACGTTCTTGCCGTTCAAATCCATAGACACCAGTTCCGATGTATAATAATTGGCTGTATAAATTTTACCTCCTGTGGCAACCACCGAACGCGGACCTTTTCCCTGTGTAGGAATGAAGTCGCGGATACCATATAAGAATCCCGCATCATTGGGTATATTACCCCATGCTTTCATAGAAGGAGTGACCATTTCTCCCTGCTTTGCCTTCGCCAGACGTTCGTGCAAAGCAATGCGGTCAATACGAACCAATTCCTGACTGCCGGCAGCCGCTACAATGATTTGTTTATCATCCGGAGTGACAATCACTGACCACGGATTGGCCGCTCCTTTTTGCGGAGTATCCAGAATAACGGAAGTCAGCCACTTCTTTGCTTTCAAATCAATGATAGACAATGTATTGGTAGCCATCCATCCACGGTCCAGCTGATTGGTAGGCAACTGATAACGGGCAATCAAGTGAGTGACATACGCATAAGTATGATTCTTATCTACCGCTACAGACTTCGCATCCGTAGAACCATTCGGCAACATGATACGTCCCGAAACCTTCTTTGAAGGGACATCTACGATATCGAGCTGTACTGCAATAGGATAAGCCGTAGAAGGCATTTCCGGCAGATTATTGGCTATCAACAGGCAGGAATCACTTGCAAAGGCAGCCATCGACACAGGTTCACGGCCGACAGCGATTTTTTTAGTTTTTACCTTACGGGTTGCCGGATCAATTTCCCACAACTCGTTGTTGAAGCGTTGTGTCACCCAAAGTGATTTGGACACCGGACTGTACAAAATATCCGAAGGCGTAGCACCGCTCTTTGTTTTTGACTGCACCGAAAGTTTCTTTCCATCCAGTTCGTACATCATGCCAGTGTTTCCGTCGCATACCACCCAAAGTTTTCCATTCGCATCCTGCGTCATGGCATTGACAGGAGACGAGAAAGAGACTTTCTTTTCCATTTTCTGCCCGTCGGACGACATCTTGATGAGTTCACAACCTGCCCTGTTCGTTACAAACAAGGACTTTCCACTGTCCGCCAGAAACAAACGATCCGGCGAAACCGTCGTTTCCGCTGCTTGCCAAGACGCACAAAAGAAACAGAGCAGCCATACCAACAGGTATCAATATCTTCTTTTTCATTTTTTCTCTTGTTTAGTTTGAAGGGATTGAATGTATTGACGAATATTCTCCTGATCTTCCGCACGGGCTGCTTCCCGCTTCTTATCATAATAGTTGTAGAAGTCGAGATCCTTTTTGCGACCAGTTGTTCGCTTCGCGGTAGTCTCCGATAAAAGGTACAAGCAAGTCAATCCAGAGAGCCACTTTTCGTATTTCCTGCGGAGTCAACTTAGTACCTCCATGTCCGCTTTCCAGACGTTTGATCAGATTACTCTTGTTGGAACCTGCAAAATAAGGAGGCAGCAAAGTAGGTTGGGACAAAGCACTGATCCAGTTTACTTCCGGATGATGTGCATCACCTCGCCATGCTCCTCCGTCTTTATTCTGGGTAGCATGGGTCAAACTCAAATACGAATCCGTATATTTTCTTTTTGCTTGGTTTATCCATTACTTTCAATTCACCTTTCAAGCTCATTGGCTGCTTCACTCCATCGTGACAAGAGATACAATTTCGGTCCCAGATAGGCTGAATCTCTTTCAGATAGCTGAAGTTACGTTCTCCCATTTCATCTTCCGAACCCAATGCCTTGATTCCTTTGCCCATTCCCAAGATACCGGGATGCCTGCTACCGGGAACCGTATTCTTATGCTCGTGACATCCTACGCAACTCTGCACCTCGTTCGGTTGCAAAGTAGACCAGCTACGCATCGTCTGAACGACACGTCCGTTTTCATCCAATGCCTGAAAATATAGAGGTTTGCGTGCAGGTACTTTAAAGAAAGCGGAACCGTCGGGATATACATCCGTCACTCCGATCACTCTCTTCACGTCCCAAGCTGCATTGCCGACTCCTACCGGAGAGCTCATGATAGCTCCTCCCCCTTTATCATTACCATTCACTTCGCCTACACCAGCTGCACGGAATTGAATTTCTACCACACGCAACTGTTTGATTGTACCCGGCTTCACCCCTTTCAATCCGTTACCTTCGTAAATATTCTGCATATAATATACTCCTTCATTCTTTGTATAATCTACCGAAGATGAACGGCGGAACGGACGTTTGCGAGGAGCAACCAATACAGGTTGATTGCAGGATATACGCGTATCAGAAACCAACAACTCACGTTCTCCGTTTGCATTCATCCAGTAAATGCCGAACTCCATCGGATGTCCGACGTGGTATCCCAGCGGAGTATAGGAAATTAAAAATTCCGTCTCACTCAACGGGAAAGGATGCTGAAACTGGTCGGTAAACTGTCCCGTAGCTATCTATACGCTCTGCCTCGGGTTTGCGAACCGGAGCAACAAACATGACACCTTCATTCTCATCTCTTCCGGCTTCGGGATCAATAATACCCAATTTACCGTGCTGAGGATTATGATGTCCCATGAAAACTCCCATCAGCTTACGAGTGCCGGGGATTTGGCGAATCTGTGCCACCGTTGTCGGGAACCAGCTGTTCATTCCGTAATATTCGGCCTGTCCCGTTCCGTCAGGATTCATCTGGAACAGAGGTTGCGCCCATACTTGACCGCGGTCATTATAGTCCCAACGAGTGTAAACCACACGACCGTCATCCAACAGAAGTCGGAGTGACAGTGTGCACCTGATCGAAACCGACCTGACGCATATAACGTCCTTCCCTATCGCAGAGATACATATTGCTGACTTCCGTAAACCAACAATCTACCGTGCTTCCACAACGGGTAGAGTTGAAAAGGATATTATCATCCGGCAACATAAATACCTTCAATGTCGGCATGTCCTTTTCCAAAAAGTCAACTGTTTGATTTCACGTGTCTTCAAATCCATTTCATACAGATGAAAGTCATCCTCCTTAGGGACTTCTTCCAGGAGAAAAGCAAGTGTTGACCGTCGAAGTGGAGGTTCGGATCACGAACCACTCCTTCTTCATCTGTCAACAGCGTTTCTACCTCCGCCCAGATACCGTTCATCTTAATCTTCGACAACGCACCGCCCGCAATGTAGTTGCATTCGGCACGGGCATCGGAAACGCCTTCGGTATAGGCAAAGAAAGAAGGACGCAACGTTCTGAACTTCGTAAAAACAATCTCCGGTTTATCGGTTGTGAAGGCTGTCAAACGCTTGATACGTCTTTGTTCACACGCTTTCAGATAAGACTGGAAAGCCGTTTCGATACTTTCCGGAGTATTAGTCACGGAAGTGTTGATGTTCAGTTTCTGCAAACGCACGGAAAGTTCCTGATTAAAACTCTTACTAAACCAGTCTACATCACCCGTTGTGCCATCCTGCAACCACCAATCGTAATAGACCGGATAGGCACGCGTCAATCTCCGGTGCACGGCTTTGATCTTGTTTTCTATCTCTTCCTGATTACCTTTCTTTTTTACCGCCTGAACTTCCGCATATTTCTTCTGAATCTCGACGATAAAACCTCCTGTGTCGGTAGGCTGAAGGGAAGTGTCTTTCGTCTGCCACGCTACGACGGAGAGGAACACACAACATGCCATTCCACACTTTAACAGCTTCATTAATTTCGATCTTATCATTTTATCTTCTTATTTACCTTAAATTACCTTCTTGAAAAAAAGAACGATTACAGACCTTTCTTCAACTCTTTGTAAGCTTCTACAATCTGAATACCGCTTGAAGTACCGATGCGGGTAGCACCCACCTGAATCAATGCCAACGCAGAATCGAGATCACGAATACCGCCTGCCGCCTTCACTCCGATAGCAGGACCTACCACACGACGCATCAACGCCACATCGTGTACCGTTGCTCCTGCCGTACCGAATCCGGTAGAAGTTTTTACGAAGTCCACTCCCGCTTCCTTTAGCAATGCGGCACACTGTTTCTTTCTCTTCGTCAGTCAGGTAGCAGGTTTCAAGAATCACTTTACAGATCACACCGGCAGGTTTACAGATAGAAACCATATCTTCGATTTCTTTCTTCACGATTTCAGTCTGTCCCTTCTGCAAAGCACGGACATTGATGACCGTATCAATTTCGGTAGCTCCTTTGGCAATGGCATCGCGGGTTTCGAATGCCTTGCACTCTACGGTATTCTGTCCCAGAGGGAAACCGATGGCCGCGCCTACACGTACGCCCGAACCTTCCAGCAGCTTGACACAGTTTTCCACTTCTGCCGGATTGATGGCTACCATCGCAAACTTATACTGACGGGCTTCCGCACAGAGTTTTTCAATAGGAGACGCATCACCGAAAGGTTTCAGAAAGGTATGGTCAATCATTCCTGCCAGTTGTTCTACTGATAAATTCGCAATCACTTCGTTTATATTTTTCTTTTCCATTGTTTTGAGTCGTTTAATATGTTAGTTTATTGTTAGTTCTTAAAAAGTCAATACACATTTCAATACTTCACCCCGTTTAACGGCAGCGAAGGCTTCTTCGATTTCTTCGATTGTAAAACGATGCGTGATAAAGTCGGACGCAGAAAGTGTGCCTTCTTCAATCCATTGTGCCAGCGTGGTCATAGCCGCTTTCTCTTCCGAACGGGTAGGCCATTGATGCATATGCAGGTCGAAGTTATAAGGCGCTTTCGACAAATCGAATGTCGGATTCTTCGTCATGACACCATATACACAGACATCACCGCCCATTTTTACCAACGGCAATACGGAATTGACAACCGAATCCAGTCCCACGGCATCAATCACGGCATCGTAAGAACGATTGGCGGAGGCTATAAACTCCGGCGTGCTGATTTCGGCAGGCGTGTATCCGTTGTCCGCTCCCATCCGGCGGGCCACTTCCAGTTTGGCGGGAAGCATATCGACGATGTCAATCTGCCCCAAGCCGAACAGCTTGCCCAACTTGACGAAGCTCAGTCCTACAGGACCTGAGCCTACCACTATCACTTTCTTACCCGGAGTCAGGTTGAAATCCTTGAAAGCGCCCAGCACTTCACGCCAGGTGCAGGAGATCACCGCTTCTTCCGGCTGCACATGAGCAGGAACCGAGTTCTGAATCTCAAAGCTGTCCCAACATCCCTGTTCGGGGGTAGCCAGTCCTTCTTCTTTCAGTACCTCGAAATCGTTCACCACTACATATTCGCTGAAACCACCCCAGCCGCTGTTAATTCCCTGCGCACCAAAGTCGGAGATCAGACCGCCGATCGCACGGTCGCCTATCTTTAAAGTTGCGTACTTTCTCGCCTACAGCCACTACAATTCCTGCATTCTCGTGTCCCAGAGCCAAGGGTAAGTATCTACTCCGGGAAAATGTCCCGCAATCAAGTTTGCTGTCGGTCGCATTACACAGTGCCACCATTTCTGTTTTCACCAACGCCTGATAAGCATTGATGGCAGGAGTTTCGACCTCTCGTATTTCTATTTTGCCGGGAGCCGGCACTATTACTGTTTTCATTTGATTATTCAGGTTTTATATAGAATCTAGTTCAGTTTTTGCAATCTCAGTATACATATCACACAAGGCGTGATAAGCCTGATCGAAAACAGGCATCCACGCTTCGTACTTCTTCACGTTTTCGGGAATAGGCTGCACCGTCTGCTCGATACGGACAAAGCGGTCGATTACAGAGAAATCAGGGAAAACACCCGCACCGATACCCGCCAGAATAGCCGCTCCCATCGAAGTTGCCTCTTCGAGATAGTTAGGTACACGGATTTCTGCCTGATAGATGTCTGCCATCATCTGGCGCCATACAGGATTCTGCGCACATCCTCCAATCACCGTCACCGGTCGATGGGAACGTGTTTGCGGAAGATATTGATGATAAATCCGAGATTCAAGGTTATTCCTTCCATCACGGCACGCAGCATATCACCATGCTTGTGTCCCAGCGTCAGACCGATGAAAGCTCCTTTGGCATCAACGTTCCAACGGGGGAGTACGTTCACCAAGCATATAAGGTAGAAATAGGAGTTTATTGGCACCTATTGGAGAGGAAAGAATCTGCTCGTCGATCAGTTCGAACACGCTGCGTCCCGATTGAGTAGCCAGTGCCTGTTCATTCTGGCAAAGTTGGTTGATCATCCAGTTGTAGGATGATCCTGCCGCCTGCATCGTTCCCGACGGGTGCAGCATACCGGGCACTACGTGCGCCCAGTTCATGGTACGGCGTTGTTCGTCTACAATCGGCTTTTCGACTGTCAGTGCTACCCAAGAAGAAGAGCCCAGATAATTGTACGCAGTACCCGGAGCCACACAGCCGACACCTACTCCGGCACAGCTACCATCGCCGCCGCCACAGATGACGGGTGTTCCGGCAAGCAGTCCTGTCTCACGGGCAGCTTTGTTGGTGATTTCTCCGATCACGTCAATCGACGAACGGACTTCGGGGAATAAGAAAGATCGAGCTCTGCAGCTTCTACGATCTCTTCACTCCATTGCCAACGGTTCAAATCGTAGGCATTGGTTCCCGATGCATCCGAAGGGTCTGTGGCGATAGTACCGCACAAACGGTAGTTGATGTAATCTTTCGCATTCAGCATTTTGGCAGTCTGCGCAAAGATTTCCGGTTCGTGCTTCTTTACCCACATCAGTTTCTCCACAGAGTAAGAGGCGCTGATCCGATGTCCCGTGATTTCGTAGAAATGGAGCGGGTCTATCTTTTCGGAAAGAATAGTCTCTTCTTTTCTGCGAACGCTGGTCGCAATAGAGCATGTGCGAACGAATCGGGTTACCGTCTTTATCTACGCAAAGACAGCCCATCATTTGTCCGCTAAGTGCCACTCCGGCAATATCAGCGGGTGATACCAGTTCGAGAAGTGCCTGTGTTGTGTCAACGATGGCTTTCCACCAATGGTGCGGATTCTGTTCCGCCCGGTTGCCGGAAGCATAGTCGGTAGGGTAAGCAGCGGTACGCGAAGCTATCAGTAGTCCCCGATTCATCGAACAAAGTGGCTTTGTTCCCGCTGGTACCCAAGTCATGTGCTAATATATACATAATTTATTTTTCCTTTTCAGTTAATTGAATTAGAGTGCCGCATTCGTGTATCCGGTAAGGCCGACGAAGATTCCTCCGACGATACCACCCAGTATAATAACCAGCCAACGGGGAAACGCTTCTTTCAGCAATCCGCCACGTGTGCCTTTCGGTGCGCAAAGTACGTCGGCCAGAATGAATCCCATCGCAATCGCCCAGCCCATGTCTACCCAGGGGCACTGCCACGATTCCCCTGATGGATCAGGCTGAACTGCATCGGCAAGCCGTCGGCATCGTTCAGCAATCCGGTAGAGAAGCCGAATCCGGGCAGCTTATGATTAACCAGCCAGAATGTTCCGATGATAAGGGCGGCTGCCATGAATCCGCCTATCGGACCGAAGTCCTTCACCAGCTTGGGCCAGCTCATCAATACGGTAAATGTCACGGCAAAAGCTCCGAAAATAGTGGTAATAATTCCGGCATGATACATACCGAACAAATTCATTATAGGTTTGTAACCATTCGCTCATTGTGTTCTCCTCCTTATTTTATCTTCCGGGCACAGTCGCACGAACGGATTTTCCAAACTACAATTCCCGCCAGTGCACCGCCTATCAGACAACAGATTAGTGTAGGCACTGCATAAAAGAAATTGGTAATGTCTCCCTGAAAGCGGACGATTCCCCAGGCTATACCGGCAGAACCGATACACCAGCCCTGATCGAGCCATATTTTTCCCGGAGGATTCAAGATCGCTCCGTTATAATGATTCATATACCACATGATGCCGATAATCAGCGTGGCCGCCAGCCAGCCGCCCATCAGACCGTAAGTCTTCCAGAGTTCCGGCCAGATGCCGAAAGCGAAACCGCCACAGATGGCGGAGCCGGCAAAGGTCGATAGATATTGCTTCATATAATTGATAATGTGTTTTTAGGTTTATAATAGTAGTTCAGGGTTGTTTATTTATTCCAAAGACAACTTAGCCAATGTGAAAGGCTTGTCATGTTTCGTGTTTACCTTATCCGGTCCGGTCACCAGGTCGAAACAGGACACAATCACCTGTCCGTTCCATACGATGGGTTCGCCCGGCTGATCCAGACCTCCGTCACTGCCATCACAGTCAGGGCTTTGAGCAATACGCTGAATTTTTCCGTCTTTATCAATGCGTGCAACTGCATTCGCCGAGAAATCCGCTACCCAGATATTACCTTTATCGTCTATACACATTCCGTCCGTGGTACGCAACTGGGTGGTATCTTTTGCCCATACATCATTACTAAGTACATTCCCTTCCACATCCATCTTTATGCGGTGAACAGCACCATCACCGAAATTTCCAACAAAGAGGTCGCCCGCTTCGTTGAAAACAATTCCATCCAGTCCGTATTGTACTTCTGGGTTCTTTGTGATAACGGTGGTAATAAGGTTTTTATCTTCTAATGTATTAGTCACTGCCACATCACGGTCGTTCATATCAAAGCAATATACACCGCTGACCAACAATCCCGAAGGGTCTTTGATCTGCGATAATGAACTCTGAGTGACGTACAGTTTCCCGTTACGGATACGCAGGCCGTTAGGATGCTCCATACCGGATGCCACAGTGATTGTTTCTTTTAATTGGTCGTTTTCAAACTTCAGACGAAGTACACGTCCTTTATTCTGTGCTTTCTCTGCTCCACTCCAACCTTGATTGTCGCAAATAAACAGATCACCCTCTTCATTAAAGGCAATTCCCATCGGAGAAGCCCAGCCAGTTTCTTCCAATACCGGAACATCCAGCCATTTCGTAATCGGCGCCATTTTTAGTAATACGCATCAGACAAGCAGGCTGTGTGATATCTGCAAAATTCGGACAGGCCAGAATCAAATCTCCATTAGGAGCAATGGCCATGCCATCCGGTGTCGGACAACAGTCCGGTAAATTTGCAAACAATTCACTCTTCTGGGGAAGAGCATTCTCACTACTTTTCTGTTTCGGAGAAGTACATTGAATACAAGTTGCTCCCATCAATGAAGCTGCCACAAGAGATAGTAAATAATACTTTTCATGGTTAGATAATACAAATGTTTATGTTTATAATATGAGTCCGTTAGTTCGGTACGCAAACTTACTGGTAAATCTAGCAAAGAAGGAAAATGACAAATCAATAAGGAAAAATTTGTTCAATGACAAATTTTTCAATAAAAAGGACAAAAATTGTTCAAAAACTGCAATAATTAAATCACATCAATGAACGAATCAAATGCCGGTTTGAGCTCCGGTCTGAATGGAGAGAGAATCTGCCGAACAAAATATGGAAAATGACTGAAAACAGAATATGAAAGGATTTAGAACCCCTTTAGCCTCCCCAAAGCGCTATATTAACCGATGCAAAAAATATTATTCGGGGGCCTCCTAACACACGCAGTCGGCGTATACACATACATACTTCATATGCAAAACTACTCTACTTTTTCTGCCCCTCCGTTCATAAAAAAGATTTATACGCATACTCTTCCATAATTCATCCTTAATTTTTTAGGCTAAAAAGAACATTTTCTCATAAAAAGTTTTTGTAATATCAGAGTTAATCGTATTTTTGTGTACAATTTTGGTGTAGTGATGACAGAAGAAGAAAAAAAGTTATTGAGTACCTTTGAAACGCAGCTACGGCATTTGAATGTATTTGCACGATGAATTTAAGCGTGAAAATGCCGGGTTGAGAAAGCTTCTTGAAAACGAAAAGTTGAAGAACGAGAAGGTGCAAGCTCAGTATGATGAATTGGAAGTCAGCTATACAAACCTAAAAACAGCTACGGCAATCAGCCTTAACGGCAGCGACGTAAAAGAGACGAAGCTGCGATTGTCAAAATTAGTGCGTGAAGTCGATAAATGCATCGCTTTGTTGAATGAATAAGAATAAGAAGATGTATGAACGATAAAATAAAGATAAACCTGCAGATAGCAGATTCAAACTACCCGTTAACCATCAACCGTGAGGAAGAACAAATGGTACGGAAGCCGCCAAACAGGTAAATATCAGGCTTAATAAGTACCGGGAGGTTTATAAGAACTTGGAACCGGAAAATTATTGCCATGGTAGCCTATCAGTTCTCGTTAGAGAGACTGCAATTGATAAAAAAATACTGATCTGGAAAAAGAAGTCGCCTTACGCAACCAAAAGATTCAGCAGGCCGAAAATAAACTAAAACAACGCGAACTGATGTTGAACCAAAAACAGGAAGAGGTCCAACGCAAACGTACAGAAGCGGAAGCTATCAAAGAAAATCTAGAAGCTCAAATTGTCATCATAGACAAGAAAAAGGATGAACTGGATAAATTACAAATGCAAGAACGTGAAAAACTGGAAGCTCTTTCCGGTCTTTCTGCCGAGGAGGCCAAAGAACGCCTGATTGAATCTTTGAAAGAAGAAGCGAAAACACAGGCTGCTTCCTATATTAACGACATTATGGACGACGCCAAGTTGACAGCTAATAAAGAAGCTAAACGTATCGTTATCCAGTCTATCCAACGAGTAGCCACAGAAACTGCTATCGAAAACTCTGTAACCGTATTCCATATTGAATCGGACGAAATAAAAGGACGCATCATCGGTCGTGAAGGGCGTAACATCCGAGCTTTAGAAGCAGCAACCGGTGTCGAAATTGTTGTAGATGACACTCCCGAGGCTATTGTACTTTCAGCGTTTGACCCTGTACGCCGCGAAATTGCCCGCTTAGCATTACACCAACTGGTTACTGATGGACGTATCCACCCGGCACGCATTGAAGAAGTGGTAGCTAAAGTACGCAAACAGGTAGAAGAAGAAATTATTGAGACTGGTAAACGTACCACTATTGATTTAGGTATTCATGGCCTACACCCTGAATTAATCCGCATTATCGGTAAGATGAAATATCGTTCTTCATACGGTCAGAACCTTCTACAACACGCTCGTGAAACAGCCAATCTTTGCGCTGTGATGGCTTCTGAATTAGGTTTGAATCCTAAAAAAGCAAAACGTGCTGGATTACTGCATGATATAGGTAAAGTACCTGATGAAGAACCAGAATTGCCGCACGCATTGTTAGGCATGAAGATAGCCGAAAAATATAAAGAGAAACCAGATATCTGTAACGCTATCGGTGCTCACCATGACGAAACAGAAATGACTAGCCTGCTGGCTCCTATCGTACAGGTATGCGATGCCATTTCAGGCGCACGTCCAGGCGCTCGCCGTGAAATCGTAGAAGCTTATATCAAGCGTTTGAACGATCTAGAACAATTAGCCATGTCTTATCCAGGGGTAACAAAAACCTATGCTATCCAAGCTGGCCGCGAATTACGTGTGATTGTAGGTGCCGACAAGATTGACGACAAACAAACTGAAAGTTTATCCGGTGAAATTGCGAAGAAAGATTCAAGACGAAATGACTTATCCGGGACAAGTGAAGATTACCTAAAGGGCTGTCAGTCACCTTCCACCGGGCATTTGACGTATGTCGTAATCCTCAAAAGGCACTGGAGGAGATCATAGAGCTGGGATGCAACCGTATTCTGACTTCCGGGCAGCAACCTACGGCTGAACAAGGTATCGCTTTTAAAAAATTGCAGACTGGCTGCGGGAAGAATTACGTTACTTGCCGGCTGTGGAGTAAATGAAAATAATATTGCGCGGATTGCGGCAGAAACCGGAATCAATGAGTTGCATTTCTCGGCACGCGAAAGCATCAAGAGCGATATGAAGTATAAAAAGAATCAGTATCGATGGGCGGCACTGTACATATCAACGAGTACGAACGAAATGTAACCACCGCCCAAAGAGTGATAAATACCATTCAGGCTATAAAAAGCTGAAAACTGCGATAAACAGCGATTTATAGTCCTGCAATAGCATACCTGTTTATAAATAAGGGATAATCGTAATATAAATACCGGTAATAATAGCCGAGGTGATTACTCCTGAGATATTGGCTCCCAAGGCATCTCCCAATACGAATGAATCGGGATTGTCTTTGCTTACTATCTTCTGGGCAACCTTTGCAGTGGTAGGTACGCAACTAACGGCTGCGATACCGATCACCGGATTGTAATTTCCCCGTTTGTAACAATGTACATGATGTATCCTCCGATTATTCCTCCGATACCGGAAAGTAATAGTGCTACAATACCTAATACCAGCAATTTCAGAATCTTCGGATCGAGCAACAGATGCGCATCGCAAAGTACGCCCAGCAATACTCCCAACATAAAGGTCGAGCCATAGAGCAACGGACCACTGACAAAATCATAAATGTGTTTCATACCCGACTCACGAACAGCAACCCCCAGGAACAGGGAGAAAAACAATGGAGAGGCAACCGGAAACAAGAAACAAAGTACTGCGCAGAGAACAGCAGAGAAAGCCAGTTTCACTTTGGCATCGTAATTCTTCGGAGCCTTCTTTGTCACCATCTTAATAGAACGGAAACGTTTGGGCACTAATAGCTTGACCAAATATGGATACCCTCCGTACGTCAGCCCCAAATACAGGTAAGCGACTACTGTAATAGGAACAAACAAATGTTTTGCCAAAGCCAGCGAAGTGAAAAGCACCATCGGACCGTCCGCACCACCTACCATAGCAACAGATGCGCTTTCCTTTAAAGTCAGTCCGAGCGCGCGGAAGCGATGGGCACGGTAAGGAACGTACCGAGTTCGGCACATAAAGCAAGAAATATACTCGCAAACGGTTTCTGGAGCAGAAAGCCCACATCCAGCAAAGTTCCGATGCCCATAAAGACAAAGCAGGCTATAAGCCCGTTACTGAAAGTCAGCGTGTAGACAGGTTGCAGAAAGTCTATCTGCATCGTATCCATCAGGTCATCCGTATCCGAAAGCATCGGATCGAGGAAGAGGTTACCTAATGTACCGTCCGGCATCATCAATGTTCCGCAGTTGATGGCTACCATGCCCAATCCCATCGGAATCATAACCATAGGTTCGAGCACTCCCTTCCAACCCAGATAGATAAGTAACAAACCGAGAAGTACCAAAAAGACTCTGGCAGAAGCCAGTAACCAGCCGCTTTCCATCATTGTGCCGATACCCTGAAAGAGGGTGGCAAAATCAATATTTTCCATAAATAAACGTCATTTTATTGTTTGTTGGTAGTAGATTTCTTTGTATTTTTCTTGTTGACATGCGCCAGTTCTTCTTCTTTGAGAAAGAACTCACGTGTATCCCGCGGATAATAATAATCCATCAGGTTCTCTTCCGACGCACCCGGACTTACTCCATGATAATAACCGGAATAGCCAGAAACATTCCGGTTGATTCCACGGCTGAAATCTTCGCGATAATCTCCTAAAGTCCCTTCGTCCGGAAGAGGCATCTGTCTGACAAGCCTTTTCTACTTTCTGCCGGTGTTGTCGCCAGCGATGTAACCGCAGCAGTTCCAGACGGTGAGAACTATAAAAATCAAAAGAATCTGCCGCATAAGCAATCAGTTTGATGACTGCCGCAACAAAAAAACCGATGAGAAAGGTGAGACCCATCATAGCGAAAGTAGACATTAATAAATCAATCATAGCAATAAAAAATATAGGTTTGATAATATAGTATTCAAAAAAAAGAAGAGGCGCCCAATGGTAAATCATTATTAAATTTTAGACACACATGAAAGTTAAAATCCCATTGGGCATTCCTCATCACCCATATAGAAACAATTGGCAGATGTTATTTGCTTGAATCACTTCGGTATACATCTTTGCTTCTATACGACGTAACTCCCGTTTCACAACGAAAACACAATATCCTGATCCCGATACTTGATTAGGTATCCGGGAAATATATCACACGTTTATAGGAACAATAAATAAAAGGAGGGGCAGAGAGAAAAGATATACCTCACCCTGCCAATGGAAAAATAATGCAGCCTAAATAAGAATATGCGCCAATGTGTAGACGTAATACTTACACGAATATTTAGTGTAATTAACATCAAACAGGTATGGCTCAGACGTTCCTCCGGAAGCAACGTATTCAGTGAGCTCAATATCTGTATAATCACAGTATTGGTATTGAACTTCAGGTTCTTGAAAGGAACAATGCTTCTCGGAAAAGAGAGGTTGTCAAAAATGCAGTCACTGACCTTTGCCGTAAGTTCCGTCAGTCAGCAATGAATGAGTATCTTTACATGATTTATCGAAACCGGCAGAAGAGACACTGCAATTTGACTCCCGCATTGATATTGCATATCAATTGCCGAGATTCCTGTTTCTTTCTGAAATCCCTGCAATTCTTTATCGGAAACATGACTAAATCCCAATACTAGAAATGCGCATGCTAATATGCAAAAAATATATTTGCCATAATTTGCTGCAAACGTAATCATTCTTTTCCAAAAACAATGTATTAATGGTAAGAATTAACGATTATTGCACTCTGGCTCCTCTTTATAATCCATGTACTACTTTCATCAATTGCTCTCCCAGACCGATCGTATATCCTTGAGAAACAAAGACCACACGGTTGAAGGTATCGGCAATGATAAAGACAGGCAGGGTTGATTGATTCAACTTCATCGCATCAACAATCTGTTCTTGAATGCTGTTATCCACATCAATGCCACAAACAATGGTAGAGGGAAGATCTTTAAATTCATGCGTGTTGAACTTTTTATATTGCTCTTCCGAAGGGAAAAGAAAGACCATTTTACGTCCCCACTGTTCAAACTCGCTGCGCAAAGCCGCAATATCTCTTAAAAGCATGATTGGTAGGCTCCTGCCCCACTCCGAGAACAGCAACCACAAAATAGCCGCGTCCGCAGGTTTGCAGGATACTTTGCAGGTCAGTACCTCCTACCGGACGATAGGTAGCTTCGGAATTGAAATTACCGATCACTTGCACCTGATCTTTACTTTCACGCATCACAAGGTCAACAGTAGTCGTCTTATCCGGTTCGATAGTAAAGAATGTGGTATTGGAGAGTACCGCACCACTAGCCAGGCGGGTTCCGGTCACCATCATATAATAACCTTCGTCCAGCTTTACTCCGTTTTTCAGGAGATTCGACCACGTAGCACCACCACCCATATCTACATCGCCTTCGTCATAATTGAGCAGTTGGAACGTGCCGTTCTTAAACTTGGAGATAGTGAAATGAGAATAGTATTTAGGATCGGATAAAGAACGTATCGGGTATAGCTGGCTTTCAACATGCCGGTACGAGGTTGCGTGGACTGCGAAGTCTCAAAATTGACATCCTGCGGAGAAAGTCCATCACTTGCATACTGAACCTTCCCGGTCACTTCATCAATCAGGCTGGTATCCCTATGCTCCGGGCAGCTGCTACGAAGAAGATATCACGGGACTTCTCATCAGCTACACGCGACTTCCATACTCCCATCGGAGAAACAGGAATCTGCTGAGAATTCAGTTCGTTATCGATCTTAATCTCTTTTCTGCACCATTCTATTAATGCTTTGGCATCATGAGCGGCATCAACAGGTGCCGATTTCAAGACTGCTTCAGAAATTGCATCATAAAGTACCTTTTTATAAGGAGTCAGCATCTCATTCGCTATGCGAGGATTGAGCAACGCCCTTTTCACCAGATCAGTGTCCGTTTTTCTCCATCTGATGTGTTTTTCAGATGATCGTTCAGTACATCGAGTGTCACGTCACGAAGATCTTTTTGCCGAGATATTCTCTAATAACCACATACCCCGCATTTCCTCCCATGAAATATGTTTTTCTCCTTTCTGATAGCTGAAAGAAAATCCTTCAATGTCTGATGGTTTCCGCGCGAAGCAACCAGAAAAGCTGCCAACTTATCTTTCATAGTTTTCAGGTTGCAATATATTTCCGTACAGTCCGTTCACCCATTCTTTTGCCTGTTCATCTGTCATCATCGTTGCCACATATGCATTGCGGATCGAATCTTCCTGTGCCATCCGGTGGTCATTTTCCGCCCGTTGTTCAGGAGTTACTTCGGGAAGGTTAGCCCCTCTACCGGAGGAACAATATCCATCGGAAGTGTATAGCTTTCACCTACTTTCTTATCTAAAGATAACTTCAAAGCATCTTCTTTTCAAATGACAGTTTAGCATATCCGAATTTTCCATCCCTGGATGCCCATACCAACATATCTCCCTTGCCGGCAGTGAGGAAGGCTTTACCTTCGGCATCGGTATATTTCGTGGCTACCGTATAGAACTCAGCATAATTGTATATCTTAAATTCCACTTTTGCACCTGATACCGGATGTCCTTCCGTATCCGTCACCGTCACTGTAGCTTTGGCAGTAGGCGCATAATTGTCTATCACATTGATCTCCGTGTAATTCGGCGCTTCAAGCATAATCTCTTCCGGACCGGTATAGCGACCGAACACCTTTGTATGCATCAGCATCCCGCGACTGGCAGGGCATTGAACCATCCGAGATTCAAAACCGGTTCGGGCTCGCAAGCTCCGAAGAAATACCACTGGCCATCCGCCCACGCTTCTACCCAGGCATGATTATCATCCGTATGTGCCCAACGGGGAGCATATACCTGCCTTGCCGGAATCCCCACCGAACGCAACGCAGCCACAGTAAATGTGGATTCTTCTCCGCAACGTCCATAGGCTGTCTTCACCGATGCCAACGGCGAACTGGTACGTGCATCACTTGGACGATAGACTACCTTTCATGGCACCAATGATTCACTTCCAGAATAGCGTCTTTCATGGACAGATGCTTCACCCTATCCTTCAATTCTCCATAAAACACCCGACGCGAGTCATCCAAATTCTCATTATTCACCCGGATAGGCAACACAAAATGCCGGAACAATTCATCCGGAATCAGATCTCCCCAAGGCATCTCAGTACGTATTTGATCGGATAGCCGGACATTCTCCAAATAATAATCTCCCGAATAATCCGTCACATCCCTATCGGCATATAAGCATAGAGAAACATCAGGGCTTCCTGCTCATATACAGACAAGTCAGGATTCGAAAAGACCCAGTAAACAGGTCTCCATGAGGAAGTGCTTGCTTTTTCTGCTCAAAGTCTTCAGTCACTTGATTCCGATAATTCTCTTCTTTCAGAAAATGAGCGTTGTTGCAGGCATACAGCACAACAGACAGGATAAGAACGGATAAAGATGAATGAATGTCTTCATAAAAGTGTTTGGTTTATTTTTAGATAATAAGATTGCTGATTCACAAAAATACAAGAATATTTTCTGAATGCCTAGATAAGTATATAAAAATGTGACAGATAAGAATAATATTGTCATCGGAGAAAGAGGACGGGAAAATTTGTAACAGGTTTGTAACATCTCCGTGTCGAACCTCCTATAAAAAGAAAATCAGAAGAAAAAGAAGATTTTATGTTTTACAGCATATAATTCAAAAACATTTTGTATCTTTGCAGCGTTAATAAAGAAAACAAGATGTAAAACCGCTCTTCAAAACGTGGAGGGCAAAAGAGGAAACAAATTATGAAAAAGAATGCAAATGAAAAAATCATGATGTTACAGTACCGTATCAAACGTTATCAAGCAATGGGAAACGGTGCAATGTGCCAAACCTTGAATGGTAAACTTCAAAAACTGCTGACGAAGCAGCCTGCCATGTAATTAAACACACTAATATATATCATGAAAAAGAGCGGAGCAACCACACTGGTTCTCCGCTCTTTCTTTTTATTTCTTCTTCAAAGTCACATCACTGATTTCTACTACACCACCCTTATTCTGTCCAAGAATAGCCACGTAACAGTCTTTCAGGATAGCAGCGTCATCATCCGTATCGGACACTTCCAGAGCAGGATTTGATTTTTTGCTGCTGATAGCATTTACTACCTGTCCCATATCATAGTAAACAACGACCTTCGTCCATTTGTCGGCATCCTTAATTTTGAAGTTGTACTGTGCACCGGAAGCATTCGGCTGGGCATCAGCATCGTAATCCCTGCGCATAAAGAAAGTAGTGTTAAGCTTGCCGTTATCATTTTTTCCTCGTTCGTCTGCTTGATATACACGCTGACCGGAGTTCCTGCCTCCTTTGCTTTTTGCATAAAAAGTCAGCACATAGACACCTTTCTCCAAGCCGTCTGTAATACGTTGACCAAGAAATGCTTTATACCAGGATGTATTCTTCTCAGCACCCGAATTATCTATTTTCATCGCGTTCGGATACTTGGCATCTCCAGTCTGCTCCCAAGCAATTGTTGTTACTCCGTCCGCCTCATTATTCATAATGAACCACTCACCTGCCGTAGCCTTGTTAGGGTTGGTTTACCTTGTTCGTTACTTCCGTAGCAAACTTTTCATTTTGATCAGATTCTGCGCACTGACGCTTACTCCTGCGATAGCCAAAAGACTAACTACTAATACTTTTTTTCATCTTACTGCGATTTTATTGTTTATACGTTATTTCTTATTTTCACTCTGCTTACTGAATCCTATTTAATTTGTTGAATAACAAACTTGATAATTACTCTGCATTGTCCAGATTGAATAGCGTTCGGAACTGAAGGTCTGACGGGTATAGGTCCCGACTCCGGCATCGATAAAAATAGGCGTCGTATTCAAGTAAAGGGAAAGGTCCCTCATCGTTATGATTATGGCTTTCATTATTATAGCCTCCTTTCGTTGCCACGAAAAAGCCATTCTTGTTGGTCATATAGCAAAATTCGGTTTCCGGATACCAGGACATAGCCGGGAGCCTGATAATCTGCACTCATTCCTTCCAGTTCTTCACGGGAGAGCAAGGTTTGGAACAGACGGAAAGGGTCACCGGAAGGAATACCGTCCTTATCAGAAAGACTCTTGAGATAAGCAGCATAGTTCATCATAAGAGGGCTTTCGACTGCTTTCCCATACCTGAAAATGAGATCGGCATCCCCTCCTCCTTTGGCAGAAGCATCGGCAAAGTTGACCACCCAGCCGTTCCCCACATAAGAGCGGGCAATATATTCACCCATATTCTTAATGATAGGCTGATCGAATACGGAGACTTTACCACCTGTCCCGTCAGAAAGCATCTGCAGATAATCGTACATCTTTCCAGCAGCATGTCCCCAATAAGAAGGGCCTTCCTCGCAACCTCCGTCTCCATGCGTATAATTGATGAAATGATCCACGGAAGTCATCGTCCGGTAAACCGCTTCTGCCAATTTATCCCGATCATTCTCAAGCAGGAAGAAACATTGCAGCACATTGAAGTTACACCACGGATTCCAGTTATTCACCAATCCGCCAGGCTTCAGGTTGAACGCCATCCACCAAGCAGCTGATCGATGAAGCGTCCTTTGCCTTCCGCCAGTTCTGCCAGCATCAGCGTATTCAATGCCTGACGGTTGGCGTCATAGGGAACTTCCATGATTTTACGATTACCGGTCCGCTCATATTCAAGATAGGCGGTAGCAGGGATCGGTTGCCATTTATAATCGAGGAGCTTCTCGCCTGCCGCGATAAGACGCTGCTTGTTGGGCCCCATCAATGAGTCCCAAGCAGCACGATCAGTATAGGCCGGATAAGGTACCCATGCCTGTTTCATTACCAGCACATTTTTCAACGTAGTTTCATCTGCCGCTTTTGCAGCATATCGCGTTCTGTATAGGCATTGGCTTTGAAAGAGAAACTTCCAAAGGTAGCTAACAGAAAAACACAAATTAAATGCTTCATTCGATTCATGGTATTTTGTTCGTTTAAGTATGGCAAAGATAACGCATCTCTCAAAAAGTAAGGTGAGCAAATCATACGAACCTCATGACAAAAAGTACAGACTTCAAAAAAAAGTACATCCAGAAGCTCTCAGCCTCTCGTGAAACAGACGCTCTGTTCAAAGCAAACAGACCTTCTATTTAGGGCAAACAGAGCCTTCATTCAGAGTAAACAGAGGTTCCGTTTGAAAAACATCCTGTTGATTATAAACAGAAACTTCATTTGAGCTTCTATAAAATCTCCACCGATGGTAAAACCTGAACTTTATTCCCAATCGCTAAACTCAAAACTGAGCTGCTCCCAAACTCCATGCTGTTCATCCGCCTCCTCTTTCGGATTGGAAACAGAAAGCCCGATCAGGCGGATAGGATGCTGTTCGTACTCCACACTTTTCAGTAACTCTTTAGCGAGTGGAAGTATGCGGTCTAATGTATACAGCTCCTGCGACTGCGTAATACTTCGGGTTATCTGACTAAAATCATGAAACTTGATCTTCAGAGTCAATGTATTTCCTTTAAACTCTTTACGTTGAAGACGTTCTATTAATTCTACCGCTACATGATACAATTCAATGATAACGGAAGAATGAACCGATATATCTCTTTCCAGCGTTCGTTCACAACCGATAGACTTCCGAATACGAACCGCCTCAACCGGACGTTCATCAATCCCTCGCGAACATTCATAATAGAGTGCCCCCACCTTTCCAAAGTGGGCCGTCAGCATTTCGAGCGAGCATTTACGTAATTGAAGACCATTGTGAATACCAAGCAAATGCATCTTCTTTGCTGTCACAGGTCCTACTCCCCAAAAAGATTCGATCGGAAGTCCTGCTATGAAGTCCAGCGCCTGATCAGGATGTATGGTACACAGTCCGTCCGGCTTCCGATAGTCCGATGCAATCTTTGCAAGAAATTTATTATAGGAGACTCCGGCAGATGCGACCAGGTTCAACTGTTCCCGGATACGAAGTTTTATCTCCTTTGCAATATCAACTGCCAGAGAGATTCCTTTCTTATTCTCCGTAACATCCAAAAAGGCCTCATCCAAAGACAGAGGCTCGATTATATCGGTATACTCATGAAAGATTTCGTGTATCTGACGGGAGACGGACTTATAAACGTCCATTCTTCCGGATACAAAGATAAGCTGGGGACATAAACGTTTCGCCTTCTGAGAAGACATGGCAGAACGCACCCCGTAACGACGTGCTTCGTAACTGGCTGCCGCCACCACTCCTCGCTCCTCGGCATGGCCCACCGCCAAGGGTTTGCCACGAAGTTCCGGATGATCACGCTGCTCTACCGATGCGTAGAATGCATCCATATCAATATGTATTATCTTACGCTGAAACACTTGTATTCAAATTCCATAGCAAACTTACTATAATTTTCCGAATAAACAGCTTCTAAAATAATATGCACCTATTTTTTTAGAGGCACAGGACATAAAAAAAGATTCGATATCATAGCGATTCCATTTCTAATAATACTATATTTGTATATTGTTATCTATAATCTATCAACAGGAAAATATTTGAAATACAAACCATAAAGTAAATTTAGTATTATGAAAAAACTACTATTCTATTTATTCGTTCTATGCAGCACTTCCATAGTTGCTCAAAATGGAATTACTTTTGAAGTTGAACAACTCTCCAAGCCCGAAAAACTATATCCGTGGCTTCCCTGATGAAATCTACAGATATCTGATGCTATCTGACAATGAATCAACCATTAGAATTACAGAAAAAAGACATCTGGAAACCTCCATTCAATGTAATAGCCAAGAGTGAATCTCCCTGACAGTTTATTATACTTCGGGTATAATTCTTTTTTCTGCGGTATGTATCAGGCTTATGCAGATCATAGGCCGTTCGTTTTATCTCCGGATATGATTTGGCTACTGATTAATCAAGGTTTTGCCCAACATGTGAATGCCAACCATGAGTCTTTGAGAAAATATTTTGTAAATTTCTCCGGAAAGGAATCTTTAATTGTACAATCCAATAAGAAACTAGAAAGACCCCGAGTCTTTTATGGAAGAAATTTTCCCGCAGTTTACGGAACAGATAAGAAAAGAGGTTAGGAGGCCATTTGGTTGAAACACTCACTTGTAATTTCTCTACAACGACCTCTTTGGAAAAGACTGTTTCTGAAATAACAATAATGGAAACGCTAAAATCATACTTCGAGTGTATCACCATAATGATTGTTTTGCAGGTATTCCGGAAATCACGCTTGAAGGGACACCACAAGACTGGGAAAGTTTTAAATAAAGCCAGAGGACTAAAAGAATATAAACTCGAATGGTGGATTTCACAACTTGAACCTCTTTTGGAGGAGTTTGTGAAGGCATCAAAGGGAACAGTAAACCAAGAGTTTTGGCGCAATATGTTTAAATGTCATTCGCCAAAGTCATGCGGAGCTCCCGAGACTTTTGATGGATGGATCATTAAATTCTTTCCTTACGACAATGAGGGAAAAGAAATAATCTAAAACAGATTGTGGGGCGTAAAAGCTTCGAGCGAGATAGTAAAAGTTGATTTAAAGTATATTGAAGCATACAATGACACCGTAATTGAAACACCACTGGAGTTGTGGTCCGGTTTCATCGGACTCAAACAAAACAATGAAAATTTTACACTGAGACCACAAATTGGCTGGATGGTCAAAAAGAAAACACAGACAACACCGGACTCATAAACAGATTGAAAGCCGATACCAAAGGCAGGGGTATCAACCTTAGAGTGAAAGAGTTCCCTTCCGTCCTGCTGAAACTTGAAGAAATAAAACAGTTGGAGCTTACCTTTATTAATGAAATTGATATACCGGACGAACTGTCAAAAGTGAAAATCGAAAGGTTGAAACTATCCGGCAGAATTACTAAAGAAGAGATGCAACGCATCAAAACTTTATTTCCCAATACCGACATTAAGATAAACGGAAGTAGAATATAACAAAAATATTACCGAGTAATTCACAGAAACATAAAAGGAATAATCTGGATTTCATATAAATAAAAAATAGGGGCTGAATTCTGCATTGAGAATTCAGCCCCCATTTAATCTACCTAGAAAACAAACCTATATTTATTCAAGCCGAACCCTCATATCTACTACCGTCGGCTCTACAAAAGACTGACTACCACCGGTTTCACCACGCAAACCATTATTGGAAGTTGCGTCATTATGATTCGGCGACTGATCGAGTACATACCACACTCCGTCCTGTTGTTCGATATCTTCTCCATTCAGTTTCCAATAACCGACCAGACCATCTGAACCTGAATCGACAAACATCATATTTTCACGAATCTGATTCGCAGTACGGGCTACCGACCATAAACGAACCTCACTCATAAATCCGTTCCATTTACGATTCCGGTCATAGTCATAAGCATAACCGATACAGAAACGTTCGTTCAAGTCGAATGTCAGTGAGCCTACCGTTTTTTCTGCTATTTTCTCTCCATTGAGATAGAGAGTAGCCATTCCCGCAGAAGCATCGTAAGTGAACGCTACATGATACCACTGATTCAACAGGAATATGGATACATCGGGCATCTGAAGTGCAACACTTCCAGCCATTTGAAGCTCGTTATCAGGATGATTCAAGTCACCGGTACGCATAATCAAAGTACCTTCATTGCCCATAATGGTGCCCAGATTCTTCCAACGTTCGGCATAAACCAATGCTTCGTAGGTGACAGACCCCATTGTTTTATAAGCAGTCGGCAGACGTACATCAAGCCAGCCCGATTGATACGGTATACTTTATCAATAATAATTGGTTTCCTTACTACAATATAAGTAACGCTCGAACTGCTTATCTTTTCAATGTCCGTACTGTTCACTATTACGGGCAGAATATACGTTACCCCGTCTTCCCCTTGGTAATGTTCTTTACCGACAATCCGCAGGATCAGCATACAGTTCGCCTGCTTTAATGGTCGAAGAAGTTCATGTCATTTCATAGTTATCAGTCGCCAGAAGCTGTCCGGTCGTCCGTGTTTATGATTGTAGTCATCCACAAGGTCCTGCCCTCCTACCTGATAGTTCACATTTACATTACTCTTTACCATAGTCGACAATCGCGACACCAATTCGCACTCGTAGGTATCCGCTTCAACTTCCACTCTTATCACATTACTTTCAAAGTAAAGTTTCGGCTCCAACAGATCGCTTTCGCTGTCGTTGCAACCCACACTAGAGAAAGACAATGCAACTAGTGCACCTGCATATAAGATTTTGATACGTTTCATTGCTGTTCTGTATTTTCATTAGATTGATTGTCCATATATTCCTGATAAGCCTGCAGATTAATCTGTATAGCATGACGCACAAAATTATAATCACGGGCATTATCATAGTCATTATCAAGTCGGAAAGCACCGACGCCACCTTTCGGTCCATTGGCATGGTTATAAGCAGCCTGTTTCAAAAGTACACCACCGGTAGTCCAAGATGACTCAAAGTTCTCGGTAAATACATGCTTACGATAGTCGTAATACTCTCCGCACCAGCTTTTGCAAGGTACTCACTCTTCGGTCGAGATTGGAGTCGCCATACGCCTGAGTGATGAAATAGTCAAAATAAAGGAGCAGATTCTTTGTTAGAGTTCCATATTTCACCGTCAATCATAAAATAGTAATACTTACCATTCGGACGCTCGGTTGCCATCGGACCAAAAGTATTTTCCCTATCTCTTCTACCAGATAATGCAGAAACTCACCACGCGGACCACCTCTGCGGTCTTTCAGACTGCCTACGTATCTTCCGCCGTCACCACCATTATCGGGTTCCCAGTCAATGTCCAGACCATCATAATCAGTCGCAACAATCGTGTCTACCAATGCTTTGGCATAGCGTTGAATGGCTGCGATATGGTCTTCCAGCACCTTTCTCCCCACTGGTAAATCCCCAATAAGCTTCTGTTGCCTTATTGACCAGTTCCGTGATTTCCTCACTGGAAGCATTCGGGTTTTCCGCCTGTACTTTTTCTGAAACGGAAGCAGGCGTAATACCAGTTCCAATATTATGCAAAATGTAACAAACCGTGATCTTACCGCCTTTCTTCTTTTGGAAAATCTCCTTATCAGCCAGTTTCGCTTCATTTCAAGCCGAATGGACCACTCCACATCGATACCATGTCGATGCTGTCTGGCAAAGAAGCCAGATATCCTTTACGAATAGGTCCCTTCGGGAGACCAGTTGCTGAACCATCCGAAGCAAATAGGACGTCCGTAACCCTGACTGGTTGCCTTCCATGCACGAAGATCGACATAATACTGTGCACTTTCTTCATTGTCCATCGTGTTGTAACCGCCGATATGTTCAAAATCCTTGCTCTCTATATCGACACACGACGCAATCATTATCCCTATAACAGGAAGTATATATAATATTCGTCTTAACATTTTCATATGAATCATAGTTTAATAGATTTGATTTTTACAATCCCACCACAACTGCGTAGTTGCTTTGTCTTTATCAAGACCGCCCAAGAGCTTCAAAGCTTCTTCATAGTTGGCTCTATCCTCTGCCGACTGATAGAAACTTACAGGATACACCATACGGCGAATACCTCCTTCACGAGTAATACCCTGTCCGCGGTTGGTCTGCACCTGGTTCAGTTTCGGATAACCGGTTCTTCTCCATTCAGTCCATGCTTCGTGACCGTTTGGATACAATGCAATCCACTTCTGGATCATGATCTTCTCAGTTTTTGTTCCGTTCCACCGCTGAATGCGGGTGTTGCAGTAGTAGGAGCCGCAGCGTTGTAACTGTAATATGAAGCTCTCATATTATGGGCTATCGGGGTCAAACCGGAAGCCAGATAGTCGTCTACAGACGAACTGATACCATTCTCATCAAATGACGTGGCTACTCCTTGTTCGTACAGTGCTTCCGCATCACCAAATTCGCCTCCCCATCTCAACGCAGCCTCAGCTCTCAGGAAATAGACTTCGGAAGCACGCATCCAGTAAGTCGGGGTATTAGAGGTAATATTAGGTTTGGAGAAATCGGTATAAATCGTATTCTGCTGATTGGCATTGCCGGGAGGTACCGCCTGATAGTTTTTTCCGTCAAAAGCCGCTACCGCATACGCGCTGGGAGAAGCTTCAAAATAAGCACTCAGTCGCGGGTCCTGATAACCCAACAAATAAGAGAACATGGAAGAGCCCATGCGGCACTCATTGTATTGATTGGCCAGCCAATCGATGTTGTTACGAAATACCATTCCGGCTCCGGTGCTCATCTGTGCCTCGTCCGATTTGGAAGTCATCACCCAAACGGATGATTCAAAGCCTGACGGGCATATTTCTGTGCAGTCGTTTCGTCCGCATAACTGATACGCATCGCCAGACGCAACATCAGCGAATTGGCGTACTTCACCCATTTTCTCGTATCACCGGCATATACGGCATCATAATCGGCAACAATAGTTGCCCCTTGTTCCCCTCTCTCACTGTCAAAGCTTCAATAGCAGCCGTCAGATCGGTAAACATGGCATTGAATGCAACTTGTTCGCTGTCGAAAGGTATCACCAGTGCAGGTTCTCCTGCATGAGTGTAAGGAATAGGACCGAAAGATTCAAGCGTTTTATGCCATGCAGATATCTTCAGAATCTGAGCCAAAGCAAAGATTTCCGGTGTTTCGGTCTTTTCGGATTCTTGTTTTATCTTCTTCCAGGAAGACAGCAGTGTCGTATATGAGTTGGTGTAAGTAGCCGCCACCCAATTGTCCTGCAAGTAATAGGTAGTATTATTACTGCCGCTATACCAGTTATTGTTCTGTCCGAAAAATCCGCTCCACGAATCGGCTGACAGATTATATGCAACCTGATACTGGTTGATGGCCTCCGTATCATCAGCCTGAGTTCCTACGGTGACTACAGCTCTTTGCATCGCTGTTACAGCACCTCCGACAGCAACACCATCTCTTATGCCCATTTCGTCGGTCATCTCGAACGGATTGGTGTTTAACTCTTCGAAGTCACAAGCAGTAAAGAGCGACAAAGCGCAAATTCCTGCTAATAGTTTATATTGATTTATCTTTTCATGGGTCAGTTATAATTTAAATTTAATACCGAAACCGAAACTTCTCACACTCGGCTGCATAAAATAGTCATTACCTTGACCGTAAGTTCCTACGGACGAGGAGTCAGTTCTGGATCGTGCGGAGCTTTGCTGTAGAGCATCCAGGGGTTATTGGCAATGAATGACAAAGTAACATCTTTCAGCACATTCTTAAACCAAAGGTCGGGGAACCTGTAACTCAAAGTCAGTTCTTGCAGACGGATATTGGTTGCACTATATACATAATATCCGGAAGTAGTATAGTCGCCCGTACCTATCAGCTGATAATACGACTGTGCATCCACTCTTCCTTGTCCGGGCAGCAAGACACCGCCTGCATCGCGTGCTTCGGCAGACGCTTTGGATACTCCTAAGCTGTCGAGGATAGCCTGAAGAAGAAGTTACCACACCGCCGAAACGTCCGTTAATCAGGAAGCTGAGTCCGAATCCTTTGTATGACAGCGAGTTGCTCCATCCCAAGTTAAAGTCCGGTGACGTCTTGCCCAAGAAACGGTTCACCTTGTTCGAGTCCGTACGAGCCGTCTTGTTTGATTTCCACATACCCCTGACTGTCTTTCTTCAGAGAAAGTATTGGCATATATATCGTTGATGCTGCCGCCTACTTTTTAATATAACGCGTCCGTTGTCTTTCCTTACTTCGGGTACGTTGATAGGCTCGGGACTCATGTCGGTACGATAGTTTTCCACCATTTCTTTGATTTCGTTGACATTGCGCGAGAAGGTCAGATTGGAGGAGAAGCTAAAGTCTCCGAAGCTGTCTCTGTATCCCAACGATGCTTCCCAACCGTGATTTTGCACATTACCAGCCTGCAAATAGATTTGTTTGTAACCCGAAAATTCCGGCAAATCGCCAATAAAGGTCTGATTGTATGTATTCGATTTATAGTAAGTAACTTCGGCACTCAGTTTATTCCATAAACGTACACTCAATCCCAATTCATAAGAACGGGTACGTTCTGCCTTGAAATCAGTAAAGGATAGATGCCTGTGGGAGCCAGTGCACCACCGATAATCGGAGTGGTCACAGTTCCCGGAGTAAGTCCCGACTGTGATACCGGAGAACCGACTTCCGTATAAGACCCGCGTACCTTTAAATAGGAAATGAACTCGGGCAGTTTCACCATTTCAGAGATAATACCGGACAGACCTACCGAGGGATAGAAAAAGGATTCTTCGCTGGTGTTTACCAACCGGGAGTTCCAGTCATTACGACCTGTCAATGTAAGATAAAGCATACTTCTCCAGCCCAGTTCGACGTTGGCAAAGATAGCGTGATTACGTACGCGACTGTCACCTCCGTCTTCCGAGATACGACCGTTGGAAGGGTCGATGTTGCTGGCGGCAAACAGGTTTGTTACTCCGAGCAAGGTTCCTTTGTAGCCTCTTGCCAGCGACCAGTAGTTAGAGTAGCTATAACCCAAGTTGGCAGAAATATTAAAATCGTTGAACTGCTTGTTGATATTTAACATAAAGTCGGCATACTCCTGACGGTCTTTGTAATTGCTGTAATCATACAGACCTTTCTTTCCTTCGGCAAATTTCTGATCGGAAGTAGCATAAACCTTACGTTCAAACTGAACATGAGTATCGTCCATACGATAACGTCCGGCAAGATTCATCCAGTCGGTGATCTTATAGCTCAGACCGACATTAAACATATAACGGCTCTTCTCGTTCGTTGCGATGTTGCGATAAGCAGTCCAGTACGGATTCTGCGAACCATAGGTTGCATCGGCAATCGGCCAATACTGTATCGGAATATTGCGGCTCTGGTCATAACGCTCGAAAGTCTTGATATCTTCGAAGTCTTCTCCACGGGGAAAAGGTAGGCAGAAATCACCGGATTCCAGTATTGTCCCTGCGATACCATGTTTTTTATCTTCCTGTTTCACATAGGACGCTCCTAAATCCAACTGCAATTTATCGTCCAGAAAAGTGGCTGTATTGCGAATGGTGAAGTTCAGACGGTCATAAGAATTGTTGGGAACAATACCTTTTGAATTGGTGGATGAAACCGAAGCAAAAGTTTGATTCTGCTTTGTACCGGTAGACAAGGTCAACGAGTTGATAAAGTTGGTTCCGGTGTTGAAGAAATCACTCTTGGGATCATACGAATTCGGACGGGCCAGTTTGTCACCCCAGCTTTCGAACATACCTTCTTTATTTCCATACGTGTTCTGGAATTCCGGGCATCATGTACGCTTTGCTGAATTCGGATGAAGAAGAAAATGATATCTGTAATTTACCTTCCTGCCCTTTCTTAGTAGTAATCAGAACGACACCATTTGCCGCACTACTACCATACAAAGCAGCCGCCGAAGGTCCGCTCAGAATAGAGATACTCTCGATATCTTCCGGATTGAAATCAGCAATACCTTCCGTTCCGGCTTTGCCTTCACCCATGATACCACTATCTGTGTTTCCCATATTAGTATTAAACAAAGGGATACCGTCTACTACATACAGTGCATTGTTGTCGCCTTCGATAGATTTAGCGCCACGCATAACGACACGCGTCGCACCACCGACACCACTACCACTCTTGTTGATACTTACACCGGCTATCTTACCATTCGGTGAATTGATGAAGTTGGCATCTTTAATGCCGGTTATATCCTCGCTTTTTATCTGCTGCACATTGTAAGACAGTGCCTTTTCTGCCCGCTTGATACCCAATGCCGTCACGACTACTTCGTCCAGCACTTCCGTATCTTGTTTCATTGTAATCGGGTAAAAGTCCTTATTGGAAACAGCAATCAGTTGAGTTGCATATCCTATATAAGATATTTTCAAACGGGCATTACCGGGACTTTTAATCGAAAAGTTTCCGTCAAAGTCTGTAATCGTCCCTGTAGAACTGCCGTCCACAGAGATATTTACTCCGATCAGGGGTTCACCATTCTCATCGGTTACTTTCCCTTTGATATCTTTGACAGATTGTGCAGCTGCCGGTTTCTTCTCCGTAACTATAATATAATTACCTTGAATCTGATAAGAGAAACCTGTTCCTTTCAAGATTGCGTCGAGTGCAGTAGTCACCGATACGTCTTCCAAGTTAAGATCGGCAATTTTCTTTCCCTTCAATTCGGAATCACTATAATTTATAGACATCTTCGACTGTCTTTCCACAGTTTTCAATGCATCTACTACAGTGATATCTTTCTGCTGGATAGTAATTTTACTATCACTTTGAGCAAAAGCAAGGGTCTGCATCAATAATAGACCTAAAAATGAGAAAGACTCGCTTTTGAACAACATTATCTGCTCTTTTTTCGTAAATTTGTAGCATCTTTTTAGTATTAGTTAATTGGTTATTATTCTATGATCAATTGAAATAGCGTCGAGATACGCTAATATTAGAAGGACAATGATTTCACATCCGGGAGAAACGGCCATTTCTTCGGATACTTTTTTTGCATAGTACATTAAGTTAAAAAAGGTTCAACAATCGTTTTCTATATTTTATCAGTTATATAGCATTTATTCCCCTTAATTATATATTTCACATCCCCTGCCACCTGCGTTATTATCTTCATCACCTCTTCCAAAGTGGCTTGCTGTTGGAAACGGAAACTATACGATTTATTGTTCAGGCTGTGAAGGCTATAAACAAAGGTATAGGGAAATTTGCGTTCGAGACTCGTAAAAATCTCATCGAGATGCATATCACTGAAAACCAGCTCTCCACGCTGCCAGGCAGTCACATCCTCTATCCGAGGCGATTGGAGGCTACGTTTCCGGGTCTGTTTATTATACGTTATCTGCTCATTGGGTTTAAGTATTACATTAGATATCAGATTATTAAATTCTACCTTCACACTACCTTCCAGCAGAGTTGCAATCAGTTCATTGTTCTCCGGATAGGCATTCACGTTAAACTCTGTACCTAAAGCTGTTATTTGAAAATCATTGGCTTTCACTATAAAAGGATGTTTTTCATCCGGCTTTACCTGGAAATTTGCTTCGCCAATCAAATATACACTTCTGGTCTTACCGGCAAACTGCTCCGGGTACAGTAAGGTGCTTCTCGAATTTAGCATCACCCGGGTACCATCAGGGCAATGTAAGTTCACGTATTTCCGCCGTTGGTATGAAACATTCTACCAAGTCTTTTTGCAGTTTGTCTTTCTCCAACATCAGATAGATAAAACAGACGATACTGCCAACAGGAAAATAGCTGCTGCTCTCCATATAAGTAACTGATACTTTTTACCGGAACCGACAGACTGCATTCCCAGATTTTGTTGCATCCGTAATATGGACTGTTGCATTCCGCGAGTACTTTCTGTTCTCCGCTTGTTGCCACAACGTGTGAAGTGCTTCTTTTTTTCTTCCGCATGATTGTCGTCAGCCAACCATCGCTGCACTTTTCTACGCGTGGCCAATGAATACTCATTATGCCCGAATAACTCTATGATCTGTTGAATATAGTTTTCATCATTAATTTCTTCCTTTATACACTAAATACAACTAAAAAAAAACACTACTTAAAGGAAAATAGAAAAAATAAAAATAGAAGCACTTTTTTAGTTCTATCAGTGCTAAATACACCTGGTGCTCTACCGTACGGATGGAAACATTAAGCTTTTCTGCGATTTCTTTATAACTTAATCCCTTAAAACGACTCAGCTCGAATATTAACCTTCGCCGTTCAGGCATTTTTTTTTCCAAAGTCAGGCGAACAACCAGCAACATTTCTTCATAATATATATTATTAAGGGCATCTTCCCCTTCTATCAATTCATGAAGCACTGTTTTTTCAAGGTATCCTTCCTGATATTCCCGTTCGATTTGCTGATGCTTGAAGATATTCAGAATAATGTTTCTGGTCATTATAAAAGAGGTAGTTATCTAATTCATTTTCATTGTCAAGCCATATTTCCGGTTGTAACCAAAGCTTACAGAAAATATCTTGAGCAACATCTTCAGCATCAACTTCCGACTTAAGCAACAGCTGGGCATAATTCTTTACTTTCGGAAAATTAGAAATAAAAAAACGCTGAAACTTCAGCTCAATTTGGTTAACATTATTTTCCATATCCGCTAAGATTATTATCGATTACAAGTATAAAAGTAGACATTCTCAAAGATTAGAACATAATAAAGATATATTATTAATACTTGTTTGCATATATTTATAATTATTCCGTATATAAAACAAAAACACATAAATGTTGACAATACCAAATAACCATATTATCATACCAAAGAGAATAGAGTGATAGGATGTATAAGAAATTGACTTTGTATCTAAAAAGAGATAAAATAAAGGATCAACAATAAAAAGGGGAGTAAAAGAGAAAAACTGCAAAAAGAAAAAGCTCTGATAATCAGAGCTTTCATTTGTTTTTTAAGTGGAGCTGGAGGTATTGTTGCTTTGATCATAACTGCTTTGATCCGATTACATATATTACTGTATATCAACGTTGTATATAATTAACCACATCTTTTATAGCACATAAAATCTTGTATGCTCAAAAAGGGGGAATAAAATTACCCTGTATTCCCCACGAATTTTATTTCTATCTTCGCTGAAAATAAACCTCAAAACAGTAAGACGTATGATAGAAATTAATCACAGTTGTAGAGCATTCCTTAATAATAAAAGGGGCAATCAGGTTATTATTCGTGTTAGATGGAATAACCGAAAGTACGAAGTTGGCTTTTCTGTTGGCTGTAATGCCGATCCAGACAAATGGGATAAAGAGAACCAAAGAGCTAGGTATAATACTACTCATAAAGTTGGTGGAAAGACGGTGGTAGCTAGAGATATCAACAATCGTGTTTCTCAATTTCTAGAGTGCATCGAGGAGTCTTTTACAGAGTACAGCTTAAATTCTCAGTTGCCAACCCAAAGTGAATTGAAGGAACTGGTTAATGAGAAGCTGGGACGAATAAAAGAAGAGGCAGTACAAGATGCTCCAATTAAGCAAGAAAAAGTCTTTTCGTGAAATTTTCATGATTTTTAGAAGTTTGCTCTACAGAAAGAAGCTGGAGTGAATCTGTACATCATAAATATGTTCAAGCATGGAATCATTTAAACAGCTGTGATCCCAGCATATCTCTAGCGACACTTGATAAGAATAAGATGACAGAGCTTAAAAAATGGTATGTAAAAAATGGATATCGTAACCGCACCACTGTAAAACAATTCAGAATATTAAAGTCTTTTTCTTAGATGGATTGATGCCAATGGTTATCCGGTAGAGCAAGGAGTACTCAGCTATAAGGTAAAACTTAACTGTGACTAAAAAGGAAGTTACTTTTCTGAAATATAAAGAATTACTCCATTTTGCATCTTTCCAATTTCCTAAAAGCAAAGAGTATTTAGATAGAGCTAGAGATATGTTTTTGCTTTATGGCATTTACATCTTTACGTTATTCTGATTTAAGCGCATTAAAGAGAGCGCATATTTCAAATGGGAATATTGAGATGTATACTCAAAAAACGAATGATAAGAATTACTGTTCCTATAATAGAAAATGCTCAAAAATTATAGATAAATATTCATGGTAACTCCAAGAACGGTACAATATTCCCTGTTGCTTCGAATCAGAAACTTAATGATTACCTGAAAGAAGCTGCCGAGAGTTGGCTGGTTTAGATAGAGAGATAGTTGAAACCTACTTTATAGGCACGCAACGACATGAAGAAATCCATAAGTTTTATGAAACGATAAGCTGTCACGATGGACGTAGAACTTTCGTTTGCTGTTCATTAGCTTTAGGTATATCTCCGACTGTAGTAATGAGTTGTACCGACACGCAGATTATGAAAGTATGAAGCCGTATATAGAAGTAGCAGACGAAACACAGAAGATGCAAATGGAAAATGGAATACTCACCAATATAAGTCTGATATCATAGAAAGGCTAGATAAAATGAATCCGACACAATTGAAAGAACTTAGTGAACATATCAGGAGTATAGCTTAACAAAATTTTCTATATTTTGAGGCAGCAGGGAAAAACGGGTGCTGCTTTTTATTGTAATTGCTTAAATTAATACTATTATGGAAAACGAAAATATCACTTTAAAACGAAGCTAGTATTTTCTATAAGAGAATAGACAAGGATACTTATTTAATCGGTAAGGATAAAGATAGTTACGGACAATTTTAATAGAAGATGCGATCGCTCCATTATTATTCTCTTCGATTAATGAAATCAATAGGAAAAAAGATGACAACAGATTCGTTATCTCCAGACCGAAGATTTATTTTTTTATTTTTATCTAATGACTTTATATTTTCCAAAATCCATAGCTGAGTATCTGGTCTAGTCAGATCCATTCATATTTTGAATATGAATCTAAAACAATTGAGCAAGAATGTCTGAATTTAGATTCTAAAAAACAGAATTTGCGACAGAAGCTTTTTTAAGAATGATTTTCTCTATTATGAATTTGACAGATGCTTTAGATTTTTTGTATCCCGGATGCTTTACGTTTGAAGAAAAAAAAATCGTTAGAGAATACATATCAAACAGACCAAAAATCTTTTCCCAAATGGTTTCTTTTTTGAATATAGTGATAAAATAAACAATTGGATTAGTGAAGATGTTTAAAAGGCTAAGTTTTTTATGATGATTATATTAGAAAAAAATATTAGAAAGAGGATTACCCGTTGTCCATAAAAATGAACAATATGAATTAAACTGGATTTTTATTCAATTTGTGGCTATAGATCGTGTAGTAAGAGAGTTTAGTACTGAATATGAAGAATGGAAAAGTAATATATACACCACTGGTATATTCAATCTAGAGAATGTGATACTAACATATACTTATGCTCTTGATAAACTAAATTGTTTTCGGACATATTATACATTTTTGAGAAACGTATATTATCTCCATTTTTCGTATGATGCATAATAATACGCTAAAAATGAGGAAAAAAGAATGGATTATAAGGAAATTACGAAATTTAGGTATAGATGGCTTTATGCAGGATGAGTATAATATGTATAAAT
>VOFH01003083.1_pt1 | contig 69155 bp, 75 predicted proteins | sample 5384091 | NCBI WGS metagenome assembly VOFH01 (sample SAMN12384727, study PRJNA508395) | human gut metagenome | isolation source: healthy gut G | host: Homo sapiens | reverse complement strand
GTAATGAGGCCTCATCCGTGAAGGTGTTCAGATAGTACATTTCACTCTTTACAATACCCCCAGAAATTCTCTGTTGGGGGCTGGTGTACTGGAATCCTCTGTCGCTATGGAATATGGGCTTGGCGTTCGGGTTGCTGCGAATCGCCTGTTCAAAGGTATCCAGAACCAGTTTGTTATCATTTCTTCTGCTGACAGCCCATGCAACCGGTGACAGGTCATACAAATCCAGAATAGCGCTCAGGTAGAGCTTGTGTACAACAGGCCCCTCATACCATTTGAATTCCGTCACATCGGTGGCCCACTTCTCGTTGGGAGCCTTGGCGCAGAAATTCCGGTTTAGAATATTCTCTGCGGTCGTTTCTGGACTGGAGGTTTGGTATTTCTTCCGCTTCCGGCGAATCACAGAATGGATATTCAGCGCCTTCATCACCCGATGGACACGGTTCTTGCTGTAATGCTTGTTGTTGAGCCGGTTTATGTACATGGTCATTCTGCGATAACCTAGAATGCGGTTGAATCTATCATCATAATCCTGGATCAATTGGGCCAGAAGCATATTTTCCTGCTCCTGGGCAGGAATTTCCCAATGCAGCCATTTGTAATATGCCGCCCTGACAATATTCAGCTGCCGGCACATCCAGCGAACACTCCACCCCTTATTTTCATGGAAATATTGAATTGCCACATACTCGGATTCAAAGCGTACCTTGCCAAGCCTCACATCCTTTCGAATTCCTTCACTTTTTTTAGCAGCTCACACAGCATATCCCTTTCTTCAAGCTGCCGTTTCAGCCGCTTGTTCTCCCGGCGAAGGCGTTCCAATTCATCTACTTCCCTATCTGTTTTGTGATGGCCACGCCTGTCTTCAAGACCTCCTTCCCCACGTTCACAATATTTCCTGACCCAGGAATATACCTGGCTGTAAGATACCTTGTACTTGGCTGCAGTTCCTTTATAGTCCTTGTCGTGACGGATGCAATAGTCAACGATTTCCTTACGCTCTTCCCGTTCTACGTGCTTCTGCCATATAGACCTCCCGTTCAGGTTCGTAATCTTTGAGTTCCATATTGGCATTATAACACTTAATCCAGCTGCGCAGTAGCTCTCTTGCAGAAATATTATATTTTGCAACAATGTCGTTAACGGAAACGGCTCCAGAGATTACCGCTTCTACACACATGATCTTAAATTCTTTGCTGTAGCGTCTATTCCCTGACCTTTCCACAAAGCCGCTTTCGCCTTGTTCCCGATAACGGCGCACCCAACCTACCAATGTCGTTTCTCCCATTCCATTTGCTTTTGCAACGGCTGCATAGGAGCCTTGGCCTGACAGATATTCCTTTATTGCTGCTATCTTTTGCTCTGATGTCCACTTTGACTTGCACATAGATATACCCCTAAAATAGACTTTGCATATTTCCGTGGTCTACTTTAGGGGATCATATCACAAGTTTTATGGAGAAATTTTTTTCCATTGGGCAAGCCGCAAAAATGACCCAAATGACCAGCGAAACCCTCCGCCACTATGACCGGATTGGCCTGGTTCAGCCCAGCAGGGTAGACGAGTGGACCGGATACCGGTATTATTCCAAGCAGGATGTCGTCCGCCTGCATACGGTTCGCGCGCTGCAACGGATGGATCTGTCCCTGCAAGAAATCAAGGAAGTGTTGGAGTATGACGAACTGGAGGAGATTGTGGATTTTCTGAATCGGGCGGAGAAAAAGGCAGAGGAGAAAATTGCGGCCCTGGAATACAGCAAGAAAAAAATTCAGTCGGTCCGGGCGGAATATGAAAAAAAGCTGCAGCAGCGGCAAAGCGCAACCGTAGCGTTTACCAAGGAGTTTCCGGAACGCGTGATCATGCTCTCGCAAACGTTACAGACGCCGACGCTGGAAAATCTCTGGAATTACCTGAGCCATTTTTACGACCAGGTGGACCCTTCCCAACGGGACGATTTTGCATTTGAGGACCTGGCGGGGATTTACACGGAGCAGGGCAAATCGTATCTCTTTGCGCTTTGCATTCGCTATCAGGATGCGGACAGCCTGAAAACCCTCCCGGCCGGGACGTATTTGTGCGCAGACTGTACCGAGGAGAACCGGGAGGAAATCCTGAGGGAGCTGATGCAGACCGCCCGGGAACGGTACCGGGCGAGCCCGGCGTTTACGGTGCAGCTCATCGTGGTCTCCGGAATTTTGCAGTGGAATTATCAGGCACAGGTATACCTGGGGCGTAAAAATGCGTAACAGGCGGGGCTGCAAATCCTGCAGCCCCGCCCGTTGCCCTTATTCCTTGGAGAACATATCCTTTCCTACGCCGCATAAGGGGCAGACAAAGTCTTCCGGCAGGTCCTCCCAGCGGGTGCCGGGGGCAATGCCGTTGTCGGGATCTCCCGCCGCTTCGTCATAAACATAACCGCAAACATCACAAACGTACTTTTCCATGGTCTTTCCTCCTGACTGTGGGATCATTTTCTATTTTGTCCCAGACGCTTCCCGTCATTCCGGGAGAGTCTGATTTTATTGTACAAAATGCAGAAGCAAAATGCAATACAATTGCCGGAGGGAGTGGAGCTTAGAAAGCAGAACGCAGGTAGACAGGCGGCCGGCATGCTGTTCCGATCCGGATGACCGGCCGGGAAGGTGTACTTGACAGTTTTGTCAATACAGAATATAATAATTCCATATAATCTGCACTTTTAAATTGCCGGCAGATTGCTTTGATGTGTCGCATATAAGTGAAACGTGAAATTTCAAGATTGAAAAATGGGGGAGGATTACCATATGCAGAAGCAAAGGAAATACGGCCTATATGTTATCCTGCTGGTTTTGGCGCTCCTCTGCACCGGCGGGGTGTTTGAGCCGGGAGGCGGATATGGGGCTCCCAGCATCACAGCGGTGGAGACGGAGCACCATATACAAGCTCAGGCGCTTTTGCTGTCCTACGCCTGGGACGACGGGGAAGACCAGGGGGCGGTCTATGGGAAACCTGCCTGGGAACGGGAATATGGGGCGGAAAATACATTGGTCCTCACGGGAGAGGGCCAGAACCGCATTGCGCTGTCGGCGGAGCTGCCCGAAGGGGCGAGCTACAAAATTTATCTCCCGGGGGAGAGGTGTTTGACAACGGAATTCGGCTTCCATACGATTCCCGCAGTTCGTGCTTGTACTGGGAGGAAGACCAGAGCGGCATCGGCATCGTAGCGCCGTTCACACCGGGAGAATATATTTATGAGGTCACCATACAGTGGCCGCAGGACGGACTGCAGGCGACCTACGGGCTCAAGGTTGTGCTGGAGGAAGGGGAGGACGCCCGGTGGCCTCTCGGGAGAACCGGCGGAACGGCCATCGAGTCATGACGGCTATACGACCGGCTGGGATGCAGCTATGTCCTGGAGCAGAGGACGCGGCGGGGGTTAGCCGGTTGATCCGAGCTTTGTAAGTTATCTCTTAAATTTTTGCAAAACAGTGGAATTGGCAGCGGCGGTATGGTACAATGATTCGGACTTCCATTTAGAAAGAAGGAATGTACGATGCCTGATATCCTGCAAGCCAGCGGCCTGCAGAAGACCTTCCGCCTCTCTGCCAAGCAGCAGAAGCTGGAGAAGACCAAAGCGAAGAGCAAAACTGCGGTTCGGGATCTGTCCTTCTCCGTGCGGCAGGGAGAGATCTTCGGCCTGCTGGGTCCCAACGGCGCGGGGAAGACAACGACGCTGCGCATGCTGGCCACGCTGATTCGGCCGGACCGGGGCGACGCTACGGTGGAGGGTTACAGCATCACCCGCCAGCCGGAGCAGGTCCGGCGGCGTGTGGGGTTTCTCACCAGCGAGCTAAAGCTGGAGGAGTTCTTTACGCCGAACTATTTATACGACTTTTTTTCCCAGCTGCATCAGGTCCCCCCGGAGGTTCGGGACCGGCGCAAGAAGGAGCTGTTTGATACCTTCGGCATTGGAGAATTTGCGGAGGTGAAGGTGGCAAACCTGTCCACCGGTATGAAGCAAAAAAGGCCTCCCTGGCGATTTCCTGGTTCATGATCCGTCGGTCATTATCTTTGACGAGCCTACCAACGGCCTGGACGTGCTGACGGCCAAGGTCGTGACGGATTTTCTCCTGGAGCTCAAGGCCCGGGGCCGCACGGTGCTTGTCTCCACCCACATTTTCAGCCTCATTGAAAAGGTCTGCGACCGGGTGGGGATTCTCCTGGACGGGCAGATGATAGAATGCGGCGCTTTGCAGGAGGTCTGCGCCGGGAAAAGCTTAGAGGACCGGTTTTTTGACCTGTATGCGGAAAGGGCGGGTGGAATGTGATGCGCAATCCCGTTGTGACCATTTTTAAGAAGGAACTGGCCCGCTTTTTTGGGGACCGGCGCATGGCGCTGACGACGATCTTGTTGCCCGGTCTGATGATCTATGTGCTGTATACCTTTATGGGCAGCGCTTTGACCAGCCAGTTCTCCGTGGAAGATATGTATCGTCCCACTGCCGTGGTGGAAAATCTGCCGGACAGTCTGACCTCTGCGCTGTCTCAGGTATTGAGATTCAGGAGCAGTCCGATCCCATGGAGCAGGTCCGGGACCAGGAGCTGGATCTGTACATCTGTTTTCCGGAGGACTTTGACCAGGCGGTGGCAGGTTATGACATTGCCTCCGGCGCTGCCGCGCCCCAGGTGGAGATTTACTACAACTCCGCATCCACTGCCTCCCAGCAGGCGTACAGTCTCATGCTGGAGACGTTGGACCAGTACGAGAGCAGCCTGTCCAACCGGTTTGATATCAACCGCTCCGGAGAGTATGATTTGGTGACCCAGGAGGATGCCACCGGAATGCTGTTTTCCTCCCTCATGCCGATGCTGTTGCTCATTTTCCTCTTCAGCGGCTGCATGGCGGTGGCGCCGGAGTCCATTGCCGGAGAAAAGGAGCGGGGCACCATTGCAACGCTGTTGATTACCCCTGCCAAGCGAAGCAGCATTGCCCTGGGGAAAATTGCGGCGCTGTCGGTCATTGCCCTGCTGGCGGGCGCTTCTAGCGCTTTGGGAACCATGTTATCGTTTCCCAAAAAAAGCTGATGGGGTGGCCTCCGATTCCCTTTCCGTCACGTATAGCGTGGAGGATTATGTGCTTCTGGGTGTTGTGATCCTTTCCACGGTTCTGCTGCTGATTACCGTCATTTCCATCATCTCCGCCTTTGCAAAATCCGCCAAGGAGGCGCAGGGCTACGTCATGCCGCTGATGATTCTGGTGATTTTGGTAGGCGTAACCGCTATGTTTGGAGACGGGGCCCAAACGGAGCTGTGGTATTACCTGATTCCCATTTATAACAGCGTCCAGTGTATGGTCGGCATTTTTGCCTTCTCTCCCGCACCGGCTTTGATTCTGACGGCGGTGGGCGCCAACCTGGTGTTCACCGGCTTGGGCGTCGTCTTCCTGCTCACCAGAATGTTCCACAGCGAACGGGTGATCTTCTCCCGCTGATTTTCCGCATGCTTCGCCCCTTGACTTTTCTCAGGGGCGAAGTATGATAAGGGCACATAGGAAACCGTAGATGGAGAAAAGAGTAAGGACGGTCCCGGCTTTGCAGAGAGCAGCCCGGTATGCTGGAAGGGCTGTAAGTCGGCTGTCCCCAATGGGCTCCGGAGGGTGGCCCGAAGTTTTCAGTAGGCGCCGACGGCATCCGACCGTTACCCGGAGGCCCCATGCTTGTGGGCGCCTGCACAGGTGGCGTATAGACCGAGGTCTTGTCCTTTGTAGGATGGGGCCCTTTATTTTTTGCAAGGAGGAAACGAACCATGGAGAAGATTATACTCACCGGCGACCGGCCGACCGGCCGCCTGCACCTGGGACATTACGTCGGCTCCCTGAAGCGGCGGGTGGAGCTGCAGAATTCCGGCGTGTACGACAAGATATTCATTATGATTGCCGACGCTCAGGCGTTGACCGACAATGCCGACAACCCGGAGAAAATTCGGGAAAGCATTCTGGAGGTGGCGTTGGACTACCTCTCCTGCGGCTTGGATCCGCAGAAATCCACGCTCCTGATTCAGTCTCAGATTCCGGAGCTGACGGAGCTGACCTTCTATTATATGAATTTGGTTACGGTCTCCCGGCTGCAGCGGAATCCCACGGTCAAGGCAGAGATTCAGCTGCGGAACTTTGAGGCCAGCATTCCCGTAGGCTTTTTCACCTATCCCATCAGCCAGGCGGCGGACATCACTGCCTTCCGCGCCACCACCGTGCCTGTGGGCGAGGATCAGCTTCCCATGCTGGAGCAGGCCAGGGAAATTGTGCGCCGGTTCAACCTGACCTACGGCGAGACGCTGGTGGAGCCGGAGGCGCTGATTCCTCAGAATCAGGTCTGCTGCCGTCTGCCCGGCACGGACGGCAAGGCCAAAATGAGCAAATCCCTTGGCAACTGCATTTATCTTTCTGATTCAGAGACCGAGGTCCGGCAGAAGGTCATGAGCATGTTCACAGACCCCAACCATTTAAAGGTCACGGATCCCGGCAGCCTGGAGGGCAATGCGGTCTTCACCTACCTGGATGCATTCTGCCGGGATGCGCATTTTCAGGAGTTTTGGCCGGAGTATGCCAATCTGGATGAGCTGAAGGCTCACTACCAGAGAGGTGGGCTGGGCGATGTCAAGGTGAAAAAGTTCTTGAACCGCATTCTCCAGGCGGAGCTCGCCCCCATTCGGGCGCGGCGTGCCCAGTGGCAAAAGGACATCCCCGGCGTGTACGACATACTCAAGCGGGGGCAGCGAGGTAGCCCGAGAGGAGGCGGCCCGGACCCTATCGGATGTCAAACGGGCCATGCGGATCAACTATTTTGAGGACGGCGCTTGGCTGCAAGCCCAGATGGAAAGATACAGGTAAGTAGAATGGCTACGGCGTTGCTCCTTCTCATCTATCTGGCGTTTATCAGTCTGGGAATTCCGGACTCTCTGTTTGGGGCGGCCTGGCCCGCCATGGGAGAGGAGCTGGGAACGGTTCTATCCGCAGGCGGGCTGGTGACCAGCCTCATTTCCGGCGCGACCATTGTCTCCAGCCTGTGCAGCGGCAAGATTCTGGGACGCTTTGGCACGGGTGCGGTGACGATGGTCAGCGTGGCCCTGACGGCGCTGTCTTTGCTGGGCTTTTCCCTGGCGCCCGGCTTCCTCTGGCTGTGCCTGCTGGCCGTCCCCCTGGGCTTGGGGGCCGGATGTGTGGATTCCGGCTTGAATAACTATGTGGCGCTGCATTACAGCGCCAATCAAATGAACTTGCTGCACGGCTTTTACGGCATTGGCGTATCCCTGAGCCCGTATCTCATGTCTCTGGCCCTGGAGTGGGGAAGCTGGCGGCAGGGATACGGTATAATGGCTGCCCTGCAGGGCGCCATCGGCCTATTGCTGCTGGTGACGCTCCCTCTTTGGAAGCGCGTGGGGCAAGATGCCGGAGCGCAGGAGGCGGAAACAAAGCCGGTTCCGGTGTCCCGGCTGTTCCGAATGCCTGGATTTATAGCGGGACTGCTGGCTTTTGCGGGCTCCTGCGGCCTGGAGTATACGGCCGGTATCTGGGGCAGCACCTATTTGGTGGCGGGCCGCGGTTGCAGCCCGGAGGCAGGCGCCCGGGGAATTACGCTCTATTATATCGGCATGACGGCCGGCCGGATGCTCTCCGGATTTTTGGCCGGCCGCCTGGGCAGCCGGAGGCTGGTCCGGTGGGGACAGGGCCTGGCGGGACTGGGAGCGGCATTTTTGCTGTTGCCGTTGCCCGGCTGGGCCGCTGTAGTGGGACTGTTTTGGATTGGCTTTGGAAATGGACCTGTTTTTCCCAATTTGCTGCACCTGACCCCTCGGCATTTTGGCAGAGCGGCGTCTCAGTCTGCCATGGGAGTCCAGATGGCCTCCTCTTACCTGGCCATTACCCTCTTGCCTCCCCTGGGCGGGTTGCTGATTCAGAGCCTGGGCAGTTGGGCGCTGCCGGGATACCTGTTGTCTCTGTTCGGCCTGATGGGCCTGTGTACCGGCGTCGTGTTTGCCCGGGCCCATGGCTGTGACACCGGCGCGGAGATGGAATAGGCCTGGGTGCACAAATACACACCGGTTTGCAGCCTGCTGGGGCGGCAAACCGGTGTGTATTGCATAGTAAGCGATTTCATTTGGAGAACGGCAGCGCGCACGCTTATTTCAGCCGCCGGTCCAGTCTGGCTACCAGGCGGGTCCCCAGAGCCTGAAAAATCTGTACCAGAAGGATGAGCAAAGCGACGGCCAGAAGCATCACCAGGTATTGATACCGGTGGTAACCGTAGTTGATGGCGATCTTACCAAGACCGCCGCCGCCGATGATGCCGCTCATGGCAGAGTAACCCAGGATGGTGGTGATGGCGATGGTTCCGTTGGACAGGAGGCTGGGGACGCTCTCCGGGAGCATCACCTTCCAGATAATTTGCAGGGGAGAGGCGCCCATGCTCTGGGCGGCTTCTAAGATACTGGGATTCAGCTCCCGCAGGCTGCTCTCCACCAGGCGGGCCACAAAGGGAAAGGCCGCTATCACCAGGGGGGACGATGGAGGCCACCGTGCCCCACCGGCGTGCCCACAATGGCTCGGGTCAGGGGGATGAGCAGGACCATGAGAATCAGAAAGGGCACGGAGCGAAGCAGGTTAATCAAAAGATTCAGCCCTTGCCGCAGCCACCCGGGCAGGGGCAGAATGCCGTCCCGCCGCCCCACTGCCAGGAGAACGCCCAACGGCAGGCCCAGGACGATGGCAAAGGCCGTGGAGAGCAGCGTCACATACACCGTCTCCCACAGCGCCAGGGGGAATTCGTACCGCAGAATTTCCAGGGCCTCCCGGACTGCCTCTGAGGTAAACGCCCGTTCAAGCATGAGACTCCACCTCCTCGACGATAATATCCGGAATGCTCTTCAGATAAGCCGTCGCTCGAAGGGCCTGTTCTGCGCTGCCGGAGATGCTCAGGAGCATGTTTCCGTAAACCTTGTCCCCAATGCTTCGGGTGGAGGCCGATAGAATGTTGGCGGCAATGCGCTCCTCCATGGCCATTCGGGCGATGAGGGGAGTCCGGGTCGTGGGCGCACCATGGAAGACGACCCGAAGCCGTCGCTCTTCCGGATGGGGAGCGAGGATTTCCTCCGCTCCGTCGGGGAAAACCAGGCGGCGGGCGGCGTCGGAGCGCGGGCGGGCAAAGACGGCGCCGACTTCCCCTTCTTCCACGACGGCGCCCTGATCCAGAATGGCCACGCGGTTGCAGATTTCCTCCACCACAGACATTTGATGGGTGATGAGGATCACCGTAATGCTCAGCTTTCGATTGATGTCCCGAATCAGCTCCAAAATGGCGTGGGTGGTTTTGGGGTCCAGGGCGCTGGTGGCCTCGTCGCATAGTAGGACCTTGGGACCGGCGGCCAGGGCCCGGGCAATGGCGACGCGCTGCTGCTGGCCGCCGGAGAGCTGCGCCGGGTAGGCGTCCGCCTTGTCCGGCAGCCCCACCAGCTCCAGCAGCTCCAGGGCCCGCTGCCTGGCCGGTCCCTTTTTTACCCCGGCCAGCTCCAGAGGAAAGCAGACATTGCCCAGGCAGGTGCGCTGCATCAGCAGGTTGAAGCTTTGGAAAATCATGGCAATGTCCCGGCGGGCCCGGCGCAGGGCGGCGGGGGACAGGCTTCCCAGGTCCTGCCCGTCCACCCGGATGCACCCTTGAGAGGGCCGCTCCAGCAGGTTGATACACCGGACTAGGGTGCTTTTGCCGGCGCCGCTCATGCCGATGATGCCGTAGATGTCTCCGTCGGCAATGGTCAGAGATACCTGCTTCAGCGCTTCAACCTGCCCGTTGGCCGTCGGGAAGGATTTGGATAAATTTTGTATTTCAATCATAGTTTCCTCCAGGCGCGTGGAAAGCATGTCGGATGGGGATGCGTCGGTGCGCGTTAGCCTTGAAGGGGCTCCAAGGTGGTCTGTTTGCCCCCGTACAGCCCCATGGGCTCTACGTGAATGGCGGCTACGGCCACCAGGTGGGTCCCATTTTCCTCATTAAAATTATCCAGATAAGGGGTGTGCTGAAAATAGTTGGCGTCGATGTCCCCGCTGTCTACCACGAGATTGGGCTGTATGTAGTCGGTGAACTCTTTGATATCCAGGGTGATTTCTTTGGACGCCAAAATCTCCTGGGCGATTTTCAGAATTTCAGCGTGTGGTGTGGGAGAGGCGGCCACTGTGATGGTGACGCCGGCCAGAGCGTTGTAATCCACCGAGGCGTCGTATCCGTCCGAGGGATTCTCCACGGTACTGACCACGGCTCCGCCGTAGGTTTCGGCAATGTAGTCGGCCACCTGCCGGCTGGATAAGGCAGCCTTCAGGGCCCGAATGGAATCGCTTTCCTCATTGCCCTCTTTTTACAACTAAAACATTGGTGTAAGCGGAGGAAGCTCCTTCCATGGTCAGGGCGTCCTCCATCGGATTCAGGCCTGCCTCAATGGCGTAGTTGGAATTGATCACGGCATAGTCTACGTCCTGCAGCACGTTGGGCAGTTGGGCTGCTTCCACTTCCTGCAGATGAATGTTTTGCGGATTGCTGGCAATGTCCCGAGCGGTAGCCGTGATTCCGGCGCCCTCTTTCAGGGTGATGTATCCGTTTTCCTGTAACAGCAGCAGGGCCCGGGCCTCATTGGTTGTGTCGTTGGGGACGGCAATGGTAATACCCTCGCTGGGGAGCAGGCGGACAAAAACAGAGCGGAGCCCACCGTCCATGCGGCGGCCAGAAGCAGAGAGATGATTTTTTTCATGATTAAAACTCCTTTTTGTAACGTAGTAATTTGAGGCAACAAACGGACTGGTGATGGGACACATTCGTTGCTGCGTTACGTTTGTCATGACAAAAATTCTGGCCATGGTCTTCATAAGTAAATTCCTTTCCAGCAGCTAAAAAATAAAGGGAAGCTTCCGATGAAGCTTCCCTAGACACACAAACGGAAAACGGCGAAACCCGCTCCGGCGCTCTATGACAGAAAGCACATCGAAAAATTCGCGCAGCAAAGCATGCACATGGCGAACATGCGCATTTCCATCCGATTCATGCTTGCAGCGTGAAGCTTCTTCATCGTGCTTTCTCCTTCCCTAAAATGAGCGGTAACTTGCCGGTATTGTAGCACCGGGACCTACATTTGTCAATAGCGTTCTGAAATTTTGATGGGGGGCGGTAGCTGGTAGCTATGGATGGAACGGGAAGCGTGGGCTGTCTCAGGGGTGCAGATGGGGAATACAGCGTTGCCATTTGCGGGGATGAATTGTACAAAACGTAAAAAATAAGCAACGAGATCAAAAATTTTGGCGAAAAATATTGACAAATTTCCCGAAAAGTATTAACTTTGTATATGATAGGCTAAAAAACAAGGAGACGGTATTGCGGTGAAAATTTGCTGTGACGCAGGATGCCCGGCAGGTGTGGGCGTGCCCTTCCGGAAAGCATCCACGGCCCGGCCGGATTGCAATGGGAGCCGCCCCTTTGTGTGCTGCCGCCGCCTTGGGTTTTGGCATAAAAAGCAATTTTTGCTGAGGAAGGAATCTCCGGTTTTAGGGTGCTTTTACGCAATTTGACGGCGGAATAGGAAAAAACCACGGGGATCCATCCTTTTCTGGGACGAGGAGAATTCGCCGGCCGGGCCACAGCTGCCCGAAAGTCCGGCGGGCGCCTGCGGAGGAATATTTTGTGCCGGAATTGGCTACGCTCTCTCCGTCAGCAGAGCCGCCCGGCCGGAGGAATGCGCCGGAAGCGTATGGAAAAAGTGGACGGTGTCCGGTACGCGGCGGCGGGATCCTCCGTAGAATGGAAAAGAGAGAGCCCAGACCTTGGGCGGTAAGGAGGAATTGCGATGCGAGCGAGCGGAATTCTGATGCATGTGACATCTCTGCCCGGCCCAAACGGCGTGGGGACCATGGGCAAAGAGGCCTGCCGGTTTTTGGATTTTCTGGAGCGGGCAGGGCAGAGGTACTGGCAGATTTTGCCCTTGAGCCCCACCGGCTATGGGGATTCTCCCTATCAGGCGCTGTCTGCCTTTGCCGGAAATCCCTATCTCATCGACCTGGAAATGTTGGTGGACGAGGGACTTCTGCGCCGGGAAGAGGTCGATGGCGTTTCGTGGAGCCGGGAGGACGGCCGGGTAGATTACGGCATTTTGTATGAAAACCGGGGTTCCGTTTTATATCAGGCCTATGAGCGCTTTCTCGGCATTCCAAACCGGGCGTTTCAGCAGTTTATCCAGCGGCAGCAGGACTGGCTGCAGGATTACGCCTTGTTTATGGCGCTGAAGGAGGAGTTTCAGGGAAAGCCCTGGCAGGAGTGGCCGGACGGCCTGCGCCTCCGGCAGCCGGAGGCGATGAGCGCCTATCGGGAGAGACTAAAGTATAAGATTGCATTCCAGTATTTTCTACAGTTTAAATTTTTTTTTGAGCAGTGGGGCAAGCTGCGGGCATACGCCCAGTCGAAGCAGATTCGGATCATTGGCGATGTGCCCATTTATGTTCCGCTGGATTCCGCCGATGTCTGGTCAAACAGCCGGCTGTTCCAGCTGGACGAGGCGCGCAGACCCAAGCTGGTGGCGGGGGTTCCCCCGGATGCCTTTACTGCAGACGGCCAGCTGTGGGGCAATCCGCTGTACGATTGGGATGTGATGAAGGAGTCCGGGTATGCCTGGTGGCTTCGCCGCCTGGACGCGGCTGCCGGGATGTATGATGTGGTTCGTCTGGATCATTTTCGGGGATTTGAAAGCTATTGGGCGGTTCCGGCGGAGGATGAGACGGCCCGCAATGGCAGCTGGTTACCCGGCCCGGGGTGGGATTTTATCCGCACGATTCAGGAGAAGCTGCCGGCTCTGGAAGTGATTGCGGAGGATCTGGGCTATTTGACGCCGGAGGTGCGGAAGCTCCAGAAGGATTCCGGTTATCCGGGTATGAAGGTGCTGGAATTCGCCTTCGACTCCCGCGAGCCCAGCGATTACCAGCCGCACCGGTACACGAGGAATTCCGTGTGCTACACAGGCACGCACGACAATCAGACCATGAGCCAGTGGCTGCAGGAGGCGAACCCGGAGGATGTGGCATACGCCAAGCGGTACATGGGGCTCCATGAGGAGGAAGGCTACGTTTGGGGCATGATCCGCGGAGGGATGAGCTCTGTGGCCGACCTGTTTGTGGCCCAGATGCAGGATTACCTGGAGCTGGGAGCAGAGGCCCGCATGAATTTTCCAGGAACTTTAACAAATAAAAACTGGACATGGCGGGCGCAAAATGATATGATAACAAATACGTTGGCCGACAGAATTCGGGAACTTACCCGGATGTTCGAGCGACTTTGATTCTTTTTACAGAGCACGCCGCCGGTGTGCTTTGCGTATGGATTCCAATTGAGGAGATAGCGTATATGAATTTGAATTGTCAACATATCTTAAGAATGACAGAGGCGCAGCTGCGGTATAAGAGCGATGTGTCTCTCCAGGAGGCCACGCCGCAGGAGCTTCACGAGGCGTTGTCTCAGGCTGTGATGATGTCCATCAGCGAGGACTGGGCGAAGAGCAAGCGCAGCCGCCAGCAAGGCCGGAAAGCCTACTATTTCTCTGCAGAGTATCTCATTGGCCGCCTGGTATACAGCAACCTGTATAATTTGGGCATTTTGGATGAGCTGAAAAAGACCTTCCAGGAGGTGGGTGTGGACCTGGCCTGCATGGAGGACATTGAGGACGCGGCGCTGGGGAACGGCGGTCTGGGCCGTCTGGCGGCCTGCTTCTTGGACTCTGCGGCATCCTGCAATCTCCCCCCTGTCCGGATACGGCCTGCGTTACCGCTTCGGCCTGTTTAAGCAAAAAATTTGACGAGAACGGCAGCCAGAAGGAAACGGCGGACGATTGGACCAAGTACGGCGACCCCTGGTCCTACCGCCGGTATAACCACACGGTGAAGATTCAGTTCCCCGATCCACCGTTCTGGCGGTGCCCTACGACGTGCCCATCATCGGTTACGAAACGTCCAACATCGGAACCCTGCGCCTTTGGCAATGCGAAGCAGAGGAGGAGCTGGACTTTGACGCGTTCAACGCCCAGGATTACCAGCGGGCTTTGGATGCCAAGAATAAGGCGGAGGACATCACCCGGGTTCTGTACCCCAACGACTCCACCTGGGAGGGCAAGCGTCTGCGGGTGAAACAGCAGTATGTGCTCTCGTCCGCCTCTTTGCAGGATATCATCCGGACCTATAAAAGAGGCCCATGGCTCCGACCTGAGCCGTTTCGCCGACTTTACCGCCGTGCAGTTGAACGATACCCACCCGGCCATGTCCATTCCGGAGCTGATCCGCCTGCTGATGGCCGAGGGAATGAATTTTGACCAGAGCTTTGAAATGGCCCAGCGTACCTTCTCCTACACCAACCATACCGTTATGGGGGAGGCGCTGGAGAAGTGGAATATGGATTTGCTGCGGAGCGTGGTGCCGGAGATCTGCGACATCCTCGTCCGGATTGACAACAAGCTGAAGTCGGAGCATCCCAACCTGTTTGTAATCCGGGACAATACGGCCCATATGGCCAATCTCTCGGTTTATGTGTCCAGTTATGTCAATGGCGTGGCGGAGATTCACTCTCAGATTTTGAAGGACAGCCTGTTCCACGATTGGTATCAGGCCTACCCCGAGCGCTTCCAGAACAAGACCAACGGCGTCACTCCCCGGCGGTGGATGGGCCTGTGCAATCCTGAGCTGACGCAAATGATCAAGTACCGGGTGGGCGGAGACTTTCTGATGAACCTGGATAAGCTGGAGAACCTGAAGCCGATGATCGACGACGACATGGTTCGACAGTTTAACCAAATCAAACACATGAAAAGGTGCAGCTGGCGGCTGTGGTGGAAAAGCATGAGGGCGTGCACCTCAATCCGGACTTTATGTTTGATGTGCAGGTGAAGCGGGCCCACGAGTATAAGCGGCAGCTGATGAATGCGCTGTCTGTGGTGGATATTTATTTCCGCCTGAAAGACGGGAGCTTGCAAAATTTCTACCCCACCGTCTACCTGTTCGGCGCCAAATCCGCCCCCGGCTATGTCCGGGCAAAGGCTGTGATCCGGTATATCAACCGGATTGCCAAGATGATTGATCAGGATCCGGCGGTCCGGGATAAACTGCAGGTGGTATTCGTTCAGAATTACAACTGTTCCTATGCCGAGCACATTATTCCGGCGGCCGACGTGTCGGAGCAGATCTCCCCGCCGGAACGGAGGCCTCCGGTACCGGCAATATGAAGCTGATGCTGAACGGCGCGGTGACTTTGGGCACCATGGACGGGGCCAACGTGGAGATCGTGCAGAAGGCCGGCGTGGAGAACAACTATATCTTTGGCGCGTCGGTGGAGGAGCTGAACGCCATCCGGAACACCTACTGGGCCCGGGGATTTACGACAGCAACCGTCGCCTGCACCGTGCCATCGACACCTTGGTAGACGGCACCGTTCCCACAGACGATGAGCAGCGGGAGCTGTATACGGCCCTTTTGGACGGCGCTTCCTGGCACCGGCCGGATCATTACTTCATCCTGAAGGATTATGACGCCTACTTGGATGCGAAGCTCCGGGCCAATCGGGATTATGCAGACCGGCTTGGCTTTGGGCGCAAGTGTCTGATCAATTTGGCGTCCGGCGGTAAATTCTCCTCTGACCGCACCATCCGCCAGTATGCCTCTGAAATTTGGCACATCACGCCTCAGCAGCCCTGAGGACGAAATATGCGCAGAAAACGCCGGGAGCCGATTTTTAGGGGCTTCCGGCGTTTCATGGAATGAAAAGGAGGGCGATGCATGAGCGGAACGGTGGAACTGCATGGGATTGAGTTGCTGACCCGGGATGTGGAACGACTGGTGGGGGTCTATCAGAAGGTGCTGCACGCAGGCCGGGAGGACAGCCACGGCGGTCCCGACCGGGTGGAGCTCCTCCTCCCCAACGGCGGCAAGGGGGCTAATTTGACCATCACCCGAAAGCCCCAGGCGCCGGATGACGGGCAGCGGGCGATTTGTATGGAGATTTGGGTGGACGATGTGGACCGGGAGTACGAGTGGCTGCTGGAGAACCAAATCACCGTCAGTCGGCCGCCGGCCTCTTTGCCCTGGGGCTTTCGGTATTTGGGGCTGTACGATCCGGATGGCAATCATATCAGCCTGGTCAGCAAACTGGGGAAAAATAGCCGGCAGATCCCCTCATCTGATATGCTCCCCATAGAGTAGACACTTGAAATAACAAAAATTTCGAGACTACACTATGGGGGTGTTTTTATGGGCAAAAAAGAAGTTTGCAATTGAGGAAAAGATCAAAGCAGTAGAATTACATATCCGTGAAGGGATGGGGTATGGAGGAATTTCGGAAAGGTTTGGTGTGCCAATTACGACTCTTTGCCATTGGGTAAGGAAATACCAGACATTCAGCGCCGAGGGGTTAATGCGCAGAAAAGGCAACCAATATTACCCGGCAGAGTTGAAACAGTGTGCCGTGGAGGAATATCTATCCGGGAAAGGTTCCATTTACGATATTTGCGTAAAATACAAGATTTATTGAGATTTGCAGTTGTGGAATTGAATTAAGGTGTATAATAGTTGCAGAGAATTACGACCGGGCAGAGGTCGAGGGAGTGATATCTATATGACTAAGGGAAGAACCACAACATACGAAGAACGGGTAGAAATTGTCAGCTATTGTATTGCAAACGGAAATGATTACACCGCAGCAGTTGAGTAATATGTTGTTGGTTATCAGCAGGTCTCCTCTTGGGTAAGAAAATACACAGAAAGAGGTGCGGAAGGTCTGGTGGATAAGCATGGCAAGCGTAAACCGGAATCCGAAATGACGGAACTGGAAAAGCTGCGGGCTGAAAATCGGATACTGGAAGCCCGGAATAAAAGATTAGAAACGGAGAATGCTGTGCTAAAAAACTCGAGGAAATCGAAGGAAGGTGGCGCTAAACGGTGTCAAGCAGGAACATCTTTATCTTTGTATTCAGGAAATGCACAAAGATGGATATGCCATAGCCGAACTCTGCGACATTTTAAAACTTAACAGATCCAGCTACTACAAATGGACACACCGAGTCAAGAGCAGCCACGAAGCAGAAAACGAAGCTCTGCTGCATGAAATTGGCTTAGTTTACGCAGAGCACAACGGAACCTACGGCTACCGCCGAATTGCAGACGAGTACAACGCTACTCATGAAAAGCAATTTAATCAAAAGAGGTTCTATCGCTTGGTATATATTGTTGGATTGCTGGCTGTCATTCGCAGAAAATGTCCTGCTCACCAAAGATCTACACCAGAAGTTACTGCTGAGAATATTCTAAACCGAGACTTTACAGCGAATACGGTGAACGAGAAATGGTGTACCGATGTAACAGAGATGAAATACCGCTCTGAAGGAGGGAAGGCTTATCTCAGCGCCATTCTTGATTTGAAAAGTAAAGATATTGTTTCCTTTGCGATTGGAAAGAGCAACAACAACCAGCTTGTATATACCGGTCAGCTTGCCGTTCAGCTTCGGGTAAACCTTGCCTACTGCCTTGGCAGCGCCAGTGGAAGACGGGATGATGTTGCCGGAAGCAGCGCGGCCGCCTCTCCAATCCTTCTTGGAGGGGCCGTCAACGGTCTTCTGGGTAGCGGTGGTGGAGTGCACGGTGGTCATGAGGCCCTCGGTGATGCCCCACTTGTCGTTGAGGACCTTGGCGATCGGAGCCAGGCAGTTCGTGGTGCAGGAAGCGTTGGAGACGAACTTCATGTCCTACGTGTACTTATCGAAGTTGACACCGCAGACGAACATCGGAGTGTCATCCTTGGAGGGAGCGGACATGATGACCTTCTCCTGCCGGCTGGGAGATGGCCCGGAGAATCAAGTTCGGCCAGGGCTTCACCCGTCCCGGCCCCCGGGATTTCGTAGGCAGAGCGCCCCTGAATCAGCGGGAAACTCAGGCGTTGGCCCGATATACCCAGAGGCTGGACCCGGCGCTGGTTTTGGCCTACCACAGTCAGGGCGAGGTCATTTACTGGCAGTTTCAGGATATTTACGTACCCGGCGCCCAGGAGCTGGGCGAAAAATTCGCCGCCCTCAGCGGCTATGCCCTGGAGGAGACGCCGTATAATTCCTCCTTTGCCGGCTATAAGGATTGGTTCATCCAGGAGTACCGGCGGCCCGGCTTTACCATTGAAGTGGGCCAGGGCGTCAACCCTTTGCCCCTGAGTCAATTTCCGCAAATTTATAACGCCAACCTGCCCATTCTCACCACTGCGGCCTATCCCCAGGAGCAGACGCCGTAGCCCGGCGCCCTGGAGGCAGGACCCGGCCTTGCGGCGGCGGAAAAATCGTGGTATACTGACACCTGCAAAATCAACAGGGAGGATGCCTATGCCATACGATGTTTCCGTCGCCGCTTGCGGCACATACGCCCCGGCAGATTGCCGCCGGGCCCTGGAGGAGGTTCTGGAGCCACTGGGCGGCCTGGCGTGGGTCAAGCCCGGTATGCGCGTGGCAGTCAAAGCAAATTTGGTGGCGGGCATGGCGCCGGAGCGGGCCGCCACCACCCATCCGGCGCTGCTGCTCGCCCTGACGCAGCTTCTCCGGGAGCGGGGCGCGCATGTGGTGATTGGGGACAGCCCCGGCGGCCTGTACACCGCTGCATTTGTAGAAAAGATTTATAAGGCCGCCGGCTTATATCCGGTGGAAGCCGCCGGGGCGGAGTTGAACCGGAACTTTGCCCAGGCGCAGGCCGTGTTTCCCCAGGCCTACGTGGCCAAGACCTTTTGTTATACCCAATACCTGACAGAGGCGGATGCCGTCATCAATTTCTGTAAGCTGAAAAGTCACGGTATGATGGGCATGTCGGCCGCAGTCAAGAATCTGTTCGGGGCCATCCCCGGTACGTTAAAGCCGGAGTACCACTTTCGCTATCCGGACCCCAGGGACTTCGCTAGGATGCTGGTGGATCTAAACGCGTATTTCCGGCCGGTGCTTCACATCGTGGACGCAGTCATGGCCATGGAGGGCAACGGCCCGACCCAGGGGACGCCCCGCCCCATGGGCGCTTTGCTGGCCTCTCAAAGCTCGCACCAGCTGGACCTGGCCTGCGCTTGGCTCATCGGGCTGGAACGAAGCCGGGTTCCCACCCTGGAAGCCGCCCTGGAGCGGCAGTGGGTTCCCCCCAAAGTGGAGGACCTCCGCATCGCGGGAGATCTGGCCCGGTTTCGCGCCGCAGATTTCCAGAAACTGGAAACCCCCAGCAGCCTGCTGTTTCGCGGCCGTCGGGGAACGGGCTGGGAAAAGCTGCAGGGTAAGCTCATCCAGAAGCTTTTGGGCGCCAGGCCCCAGGTGTCCCCGGAGCGGTGTATCGGCTGCGGCAAATGCGCCGGTTTGTGTCCGGCCAAGGCCATTGTGATGACAAACGGCCGCCCCGATATCCGCCGCGCCGCCTGCATCCGCTGCTTTTGCTGCCAGGAATTCTGCCCGGTGGGCGCCATGGAGGTCCGACGCACCGCCATTGCCAAAATCTTAAACCGTCAGGAATGAATTATGAGAAAAATTGTATTTTTTGACATCGACGGCACGCTTGTGGACGATGCCACCCAAATTCTGCCGGACAGCGCGGGCCGGGCTGTGGAAGCGCTGCGAGAGCGTGGCCATCTGGCTGTTCTCAACACCGGCAGGCCCCGCAGTCACATCGACCCCCGGCTTTTAACCTGGACCTGGGACGGCTGCATCTCCGGCTGCGGCATGGAGGTACAGGCCGGAGGCCGGACGCTTCACCGGGTTCTCCCGGAGGCTGCCGTGTGCCGCAGAATGCGGGACCTGATTCGCGCCTGCCGCCTGGACGTGCTGTTTGAGGTTTCCGGCGGCCTGATTCTGGACGGGACCCGTCCCCAGGGGCCTCAGGTCCGGCTGGAAGCGGACCGGATGCGGGCGAAGGGCTTTTCCGTCACGGAAGACCCGGACAGGCCGGACTTCTGCTTTGAAAAATTTGTCGTCTTCCATCCGGATGGGGGAGACCTGGCCCGGTTCCAGTCGGAGGCAAGCCGCGATTTCACCCTCATCGACCGGGGCGGCGGCATGACGGAGGCCGTTTTGCAGGGCAGCAGCAAGTCCACCGGAATCCGGCTGCTTTTGCAGCACTTCGGCCTCTGTCCCCAGGATGCCGTTGCCTTCGGCGACAGCACCAACGACATTCCCATGTTCCAATGCGTATCCACGCCCATTGCCATGGGCGGCTGCCCGGAGGTCGTCCGGCGTGCCGCCGTGTATACCACTGCCTCGGTGCTGGAGGACGGAATCTGGAATGGACTGCGCCGTTTTGGACTTATTTAAGTTGAAACGTGCCCGCCGGGGTAACATGGCGCTGCCCCTGTGCGAACGGTAGCGGACGGTAGTTTTCCTGCTGAGGTGGAGTATACACCGTCAAGAGCTTTTAATATGCGTATTTGCTCCCACGGTTTTCCCCGGGATTCCCAATGAAATGATCGGGAAGCTTGGGGGAAGCCGTGGAGCTCCTGAAGGGAGCACCGGCGTTTTAGAAGTAAAACAGAAAATTAGGTGAGCAATCGGGAGACATGCCTGTGCCCGACCTGCCGCAATTTCTTGTTTACATCCTGGATTTCCGGTGCTACAATAGCTCTATGTCGCGAAAGGAGTTCCATTCATGCAGAGAATTGTCCGCATTCTGCAGAATTTCTGTAAAAAGGGAGACTGGATGCTGCTGTTTTTTTGCCTGCTGGCCACAGGCTTCGGGTGTGTGATGATCTCCAGCGCCACCCATTATATGGGCAGCAGCCGGTTCCTCACCGTGCAGCTGGCGGCTACGGCGCTGGGTGTGCTGTGCTATGTGCTGCTGACCTCCCTGGATTTGGAGTCCCTGGCGGAGCACAAGGAGCTTCTTTTTCTCTTTAATGCTCTATTGCTGCTTTTGCTGATTCCCTTCGGCACCGACGGCGGCACGGGCAACCGGAGCTGGCTGGACCTGCCCGGTTTCCCGGTGAATATCCAGCCTGCGGAGATTTGTAAGATCACCTTTACCATCCTTTTGGCCAAGGTGATGCAGACCCATCAAAGCCGCATTTCCTCCCCCCGGTCTGTATTGGCCATGGCCTTTCAGCTGATTTTCCTGGTGGGCCTCAATATGGTCCTGTCCCGGGATGCCGGCGTTTCCCTGATCTTTGTGTTTATCTTCCTGGTGATGGCCTTTGTAGGCGGGGTCAAGCTGTGGTGGTTTTTGGGGGGCTTTGCAGCCCTTGCCGCTGCGGTGCCGTATGTCTGGACGCATCTGATGCAGGACTACCAGAAAAACCGGATTTTGGTGATTTTCGACCCGACCATTGACCCGGAGGGCCTGGATGAGCGGTGGCATTTTGCCCAGAGCCTCCGGTCCCTCACAGGAGGCGGCCTGTCCGGTCAGGGGCTGTTCCACGGCAGCCGTACCCAGGTGGGCGCGTTGAACGCGCAGCATACGGATTTTATTTTTTCCGCCATCGGCGAGGAGCTGGGCCTGCTGGGCTGCGCGTTTACCCTGGTGCTTCTGGGCGCGGTGGTGTTCCGGGTGATTTATGTGGGCCTGAAGACGCCGGATTATCTGAGCCGTCTGGTTTGCTTGGGGACCGGCGCAGCGCTGATTTTCCAGATCTGCGTCAATGTGGGCATGTGCCTGGGCTTAATGCCGGTCATCGGCCTGACGCTCCCCTTTATCAGCTACGGCGGCAGCTCCATTGTCTCTTTGTTTTTGGCCATGGGGGTCGTCTCCAGCGTCCATGCCCATCCCAGGCCGGAAATTCGAAGCCGGTACGTCCGACCACCCCTGCAGGGGCTGTAAAATCCAACCATATGCAAATAGAAAAATGAGATGCTCCCTCTAGACAGACCGTTTTGAATTTCACGGTCTGTCGTGGTGGGAGCATCTTGTGCTGTTGGCCGGGGCTATCCGGGCTTTCCTGGACGGGGTGCGGGCCCGGTTTCCCCGTTGAGCTTCTGCGCCAGGTCGGGCTCAGGGGTGACATAGACGGTGCGGTATTGGGTGTAAATGACCATCCCCGGTTTGGCGCCTCCGGGCTTCTTCACGTAGCGCACCGGCGTCACGTCCACGGCGACGTTTTGCCCCTGTCGGCCCTGGGAGAACCAGGCTGCCAGCTGGGCGGCCTGAGTGATGGTGGCATCCGGCGGCTGGACCCCGGTCCAGGGAAGGATGACGTGACTGCCGTGCAGCTTCTGCACGTGGAGCCACAGGTCGTTTTTCTGGGCCAGCTTGAGAGTCAGCTCGTCGTTCTGCCGGTTGTTCCGGCCGACATAAATGGGGTAGCCGTCGGTGGAGACGAAGCGCATAGGCCGAGAAGGGGCCTGCTTCATCCGCCGGCGGCCGGCTTCCGGCCGGAGGTAGCCTCCGGCGGCCAGCTCCTGCTTGATTTCCTCCAGCTCACCGTCGGTTTCGGCCCGGTCCAGCTCGTCCAGTACGCTGTTCAGGTATTCCAGCTCCGTCCGGCCCAGCTCCAGCTGGCGGGTCAGCTCTTTCTCCGCGTTTTTGGCTTTGGCGTAGTCCTTATAGTATTTTGCCGCATTCTGCTGCGGCGACAGCAGGGGGGACAGAGCAATTTGAATGGGCCTCAGCTCCGGGTCATAAAAATTCTCCGCAGTGAGAACCGTCTGGCCCTTGGAGATGAGGTGGAGATTGGCCGTCACCAGGTCGCCCATTTGGCGCAGGCGCTCCCGATCCCGGGCTGCGGTGAGCTCCTTGTTTTGGACGGCCATTTTCCGCGTGATCCGGTCCCGAAGGTTTTGCACGGTCCGCCGGACCGACTGGGCCTTCTGGCGCATGGCGTCCCGCCGGTCCCGAAGGGTGTAAAACCGGTCCAAAAGGGCGCCGAAGGAGTCCAGCCTGACACAGGAGAAGCCGGGGCCGTATTGCACGATGGGCACGAAGGCATATGCCTTGGGCGTCCCATCTGCCTGGCTCAGGAGATACGGCTGCCCCACAGGCAGGCAGGTTTGGAAATATTCCGCCAAACGCCGGGCTGCGGCAGGCTTGTCCGCCGCTTCCAGCCGCCCGTCCGGGTCGCCCAAACAGAACAGAGCGGCCTCCCGGCACACCAGGGGGGACAGGCCGCCGAAGGTATCCAGAAGACGGTCGGCCAGCCGGTCTGGGCCGGACTCGGTTAGAAGCGCCAGGGCTTCTTCTGCGGTCAGGCCGTCGGGGCGGCGCTTGGCCACCGGCTCAGGCTCCTGATAGTACAGCCCCGGCAGGGCCTGGCGCTTGGCCGAATCGTCCAGGCCCACCCGGCGCAGACAGTCCAGGATGCGCCCGGCTGCGTCCAGCAGGTACACGTTGGTAGTCCGTCCCATGAGCTCAGCCACCAGGGTTCGCTCTACCTGGTCGCCCATTTCGTCGGTGCACTGGAAGGTAAGCCGGACCAGCCGCTCCATAGGGGGCTGCTCGATGCGGCTTAACCGGCCTCCGGACAGGTGCTTGCGCAAAAGCATACAGAACATGGGGGGCTGGTCCGGATTTTCCGGATTGGCGCCTGTGAGGTGGAGCCGGGGCGCGGTGGGATTGGCGGCGATCAAAAGCCGCTGCCGCCCGGCGGCGCACCGCAGGAGCAAAATCAGGGTATCCCGGGCAGGCTGGTGAATTTTCTCCACCCGGGTCCCCAGGGCTTGAGCCCGGAGCTCCTCCAGAACTCCGGTTAAGAAATAAGCATCAAATGCCATATAGTTCCTCCATCACGGTCACAAACAGCTGATTAATGCGTTGGGTCTTCCCCTCCAGGAACAGGTGCCCAAAGAGGCACTCCAGGCCGGTGGCCCGGGCGTATTCCTTGGCGGTGGCGTTTTTGGGCACGGCATGGGGGTGAGCGTTGCGTCCCCGGCGGTAGATGTCCCGCTCCTCCGGGGTCAGGAGGGGCTCCAGGTGTTCTACAAAGCGGGACTGTGCCGGGGCCGATACATAGGACACCGTCTCCCGGTGCAGATTCTGCGCCTTGGTCCGGCCGTGGCCGCAGAGCCAGCTGCGGACCAGCAGTTCAAACACGCCGTCTCCCATATGCGCCAGGCCCAGGGCCGAAATGGCGTTCACCTGCCGCCGGTCCATTTCCATGGCGAAGTAATTTTCCACGTTTGGCCTCCTTCCGGAGAGATCTTTCCGCCATTGTACCGCAAACCCCACGCAATTGCAACGGCGAAAACGCGGCCGCAGAATGGGACTTTATCATACAGAAAGGTGACAAACCCAGGCGCATGTGATACAATGGGAGCAATTCAAATACAGGATCAGGTGATGGAAATGCAAGACACCGGCAGACAGTTTCACATTCATTGTATGGAGGGAGACGTGGGGCGCTATTGCCTGCTGCCCGGAGACCCAGGGCGGTGCGAGGCCATTGCCCGCTTTTTTGACAATCCGGTTCATGTGGGCATGAACCGGGAGTATAATATTTATACCGGAACCTTGCTGGGACAGAAGGTCTCGGTTTGCTCTACCGGCATCGGCGGCCCTTCGGCTTCCATTGCCATGGAAGAACTGCATAACATCGGCGCAGATACGTTTATCCGGGTGGGAACCTGCGGTGGAATCGACCTGTCTGTGGAGCCGGGGGATGTGGTGGTGGCGACGGGAGCCATCCGGTTTGAGCATACCTCAGCAGAGTATGCCCCCCTGGAGTTCCCGGCGGTACCGGATTTCGACGTGACGGCCGCCCTGCGCCAGGCCAGCGTGCACCTGGGCTTTCGGACGCATTTGGGCGTGGTGCAGTGCAAGGATGCCTTCTATGGCCAGCACCAGCCTCAGCGGATGCCGGTTTCGTATGAGCTTTTGCAAAAGTGGGAGGCGTGGAAGCGCCTGGGGGTGAAGGCCAGCGAGATGGAGTCCGCCGCTCTGTTTGTGGTGGCCGCCGCCTTGGGAGTCCGATGCGGCAGCTGCTTCCATGTTATCTGGAATCAGGAGCGGGAAAAGGCCGGCCTGGGGCAGAATATGACGGAGGATACCTCCTCGGCAATCCGGGTGGGCGTGGAGGCGCTGAAGCTGCTCATCCGGCAGGATGAAAACCAATGCGAATAACCGGCTTGTATTTCTAGAGCGGACAAACAGGCGCAAAATGCGGAATTTGGCGAATTGTCGGTTTTCCTCCCGAATTTGGTCTGAGATTTAGCAGAATTTTACCGGTTGGAAGACGAAAAACAGTTGCCTTTATCCGGCAGGAAATGTTATAATAAATTCGTGCCGCCTTTTGTAGGCGGATGGAAGCTCGGATTTGCCGGGGAAAGGATGCGAAATCTGTGACAGGGACTTCGGTGATTATTTTTGTGCCGGACGATACGCGAAAGACGGGCCGGGAGCAGCCTTTGATGCTGGAGCGGGTCCAGGGAGCGCCGCTTTTGGCCTGGCTGGCGGCGGCTTTGGCCCAAAGTGGAGTGCGCCGGTGCTTTTTGGTGGCCCAGCCGGGGTGGCAGGCCCGGGCGAAGGCCTGCATGCCCCAGGACCTGGAGCTGACGGTTTGTACGGAGCGGGAGCCGGCCGACCTGCTGCACGTGTTTCTTTCCACCACCGGCGAGGAGGAGAAGACCATTACCGTCATCACCGGACCGGCGGTGTATCTCCCCGTACCGGCCGGTCGGCCGGAGCGCGTCTTCCGGCGCAAGACGGCGGCCTGCTTTGCCGGGCGCCAGGCGCTGATGGAGGCGCTGGACCACGACTTTTCATTCAGCCGCTTTCTGCTGGAGCAGGGCAGCGCCTGCACCCCGGACGACGGCTTTTACGCCGTGTCCGACTACACGGAGCTTTTGACCTGGCAGAAGGCGATGAACCGCAACCAGCTGCTGCGGCTGGCCGGGCAGGGAGTCCGGATTTGGGATTTGGACAGCTGCTATGTGAGCCCCTGGACGTTTGTCGGCAGCGGCTCGGAATTGCTGCCGGGGGTGATCCTCACAGGGCGTAACAGCATCGGCTCCGGCTGCACCATTGGACCGGATACGTATTTGGCCGACTGCTCCGTAGGCGACGGGGCCCGGGTCGTCAGCTCCCGGGCGGAAGGAGCGGTCATTGGAGCCGACAGCGAGGTGGGGCCCTTTGCGCACCTGCGCGCCGGGACTTGTCTGGGGCCGGCGGTGAAAGCCGGCGCTTTTGTGGAAATGAAGCAGGTCCAGGTGGGCGCGCGGACCCAGGTGGCCCATTTGGCCTATCTGGGAGACGCTGCAGTGGGGCAGGATTGCAACATCGGCTGCGGCGTGACCACGGCCAATTTTGACCGGGCGGAGAAGCACGAGACGGTTCTGGAGGACGGAGCTTTTGTAGGGTGCCACACCAGCCTGGTGGCGCCTGTCCGGGTGGGCCGGGACGCTTATATCGGCGCCGGCTCCGTCATTACCCAGGATGTGCCTGCCGGCGCTCTGGGTCTGGCCCGCAGCCGTCAGATCAACAAAAAGGAATGGGCGAACCGCCATAAAAAGTAGGGTATTCCGGTTATCCGGATTCCAGATATGAATATGAAGTGAGGTACCTTCCGATGATAGCACATGGTAAAGAAATCAAGGTATTCTGCGGCAACTCCAACCCGACCTTTGCCCAGGGCGTTTGTGATGAGCTGGGCGTCAATCTGGGCCGGAGCGAGGTCAAAAAATTCGCCGACGGCGAGGTCTCCGTGTCTGTCAATGAGACGGTTCGCGGATGCGACGTGTTCGTGGTCCAGTCCACCTGCAATCCGGTGAACGACAATCTGATGGAGCTTCTCATCATGATGGATGCGTTCCGCCGGGCTTCTGCCGGACGGATCACAGCGGTGATTCCCTACTTTGGCTATGCCCGCCAGGACCGGAAGGCCAAGGGCCGGGACCCCATTTCGGCCAAATTGGTGGCCAATATGATCACGGCGGCCGGCGCCGACCGGGTGCTGACCATGGATTTGCATGCTGCGCAGATTCAGGGTTTCTTTGATATTCCTGTGGACAATATGCTGGGGTCTCCTGTGTTTGTGAAGTATTACATGAACAAGTTCAGTGAGGACCGGTATGACCACAACAATTTTGTGGTGGTTTCGCCCGATGCCGGCTCCGTGGGCCGGGCCCGGAATTTTGCGGCGAAGGTTCACATGGATTTGGCCATTGTGGATAAGCGGAGGCAGAAGGCGAATTTCTGCGAGGTAATGAACGTCATCGGCGATGTGAAGGGGAAAACCTGCATTCTGTTTGACGATTTGGTGGATACGGCCGGATCTCTATGCAACGCCGCTGCAGCTCTGGTGGAAGTGGGCGGCGCGGAAAAGGTCTACGCCTGCGCCTCTCACGGCGTTCTGTCCGGACCGGCGTTGGAGCGGTTGGAAAACAGCTATATTGAAGAGCTGATGGTGCTCAACACCATTCCCATGCCTGCAGGATACACCGGAGAGAAAATCCGGCAGCTGGACGTGGCGCCGTTGTTTGCCAAAGCCATCAACCGGGTTTACACGGAGACCTCCATCTCCAGCCTGTTCTGATGCTGTTGTCCAGACCGTCGGCCGACTGGCTGATTGTGGGCCTGGGGAATCCCGGCAGACAGTACGCTGGAACGCGGCACAACGCCGGGTTTCGCGCCCTGCAGGCGCTGGCGGCAGACCTGGGCTGCCGGATAGACCGGGGAAAGTTTCAGAGCCTGCTGGGTACCTGCACCTGGGAGGGGCGGCGGCTGGTGCTGCTTTTGCCCCAGACCTTTATGAATTTATCCGGAAATGCCGTCGGCCAGGCGGCCCGGTTTTACCGGCTTCCGCCGAGCCGGGTCCTGGTCCTGTGCGATGATATTTCCCTGGATCCGGGACGGCTGCGGGTCCGGGCCGGCGGTTCCGCCGGGGGCCATAACGGCTTAAAAAGCATCATAAGCCAGCTGGGAAGCCAGGAGTTTCCCAGAGTGAAGATTGGGGTGGGCGGTAAGCCCCATCCGGACTATGATCTGGCCGACTGGGTCCTGTCCTCCTTTTCCCAACAGGAGGAAAAGAGCCTGGCGCCCGTTTGGGAGCAGGCCGGCCAGGCGGCTCTGACCGTGGTGGACCTGGGCGTGGAGCAGGCGGCCGGCCGGTTCAACGGAATCGGAAGATAGCTCCGGAGCCAAAATCAATAGGGAAAAATGACGGAAAGAGGGATTTTCCCTCTTTCCGCGTTGCCATGTGGGCGGAATTGTTCCGTTCCGGCCGGGAGGAGGTTATTAAAATGGATTTACTGCTGCAGGCCTTGAAGGAGCTGCCGGAATTCCGGCAGCTTTTGGATACGGCCCGTGCCGGTCAGGCTGCCGCCGCGACAGGCCTGGCGCAGATCAACCGGGCCCATGTCATTGCCGGACTCTACGGCCTGGGCGACCGGCCCCTGGCGGTGCTCTGCCCGGACGATTTGGCGGCCAGGCGGATGCAAAGCGAACTGAAAGCCTTTTTGGGACAGGAACCGCCGGTGCTGCCGGGCCGGGAGCTGAATTTGTATGACGCGGCTGCGGCCTCCCGGGTTTGGGAGCAGCGCCGACTGCGGCAGCTGTATGATTTGGGGCGGGGAAAAACACGGCTGCAGATTTTTTCCTGGGAATCCCTGAGCCTCAGGACCATGCCCCGCCGGACCTTGTTTGCGGCCGCCTTCTCTCTGCGCCTGGAAATGCAGGCCGATATGGAGGCTCTTTTGGCCCGCCTGGTTTCCATGGGCTACAGCCGCACGGCCATGGTGGAGGGGCCCGGCCAGTTTGCGCTCCGGGGCGGTATCTTGGACCTGTACTCTCCGGCGGAAGACCGGCCGGTGCGGGCGGAGTTTTTTGGCGACGAGCTGGATACCATGGGGTACTTTGACCCTGTTACCCAGCGTCGGACGGAAAACGTGGAAGAAATTACGGTGCTGCCGGTGGCGGAGATGCAGCCGGGCCTGCACGAAGGTGGCCGGACCGGTCTGCAGCGGGATTTGGAAGGGCTGCTTGCCCGGCAAAAACGGAGAAGAAATCGAAACGAGGACTTGATCCGAACCTTAGAGCAGGATTTGGAAAAGCTGGAAAACGGTCTGAGCTTGTCCGCCTCGGACCGGTATATGGCGTTGATCGCGCCGCAGATGACCACGGCGCTGGACTATGTGCCCCGGGATGCGTTGCTGATTGTTTGCGACCAATCGGGCATACACCGGGCGGCCAGGCGACGCATGGAAGAGCTGGGGCTTCAGCTGGACAGCCTGCTGCAAACCGGCGCGGTAGCCGGGGAGCTGTGCGACTTTGTGTGCCAGTGGGAGGATTTTTGTGCGGGACTGCAGGACCGGCCGGTGGCCTATCTGGATGCCTTTGCCGGGGCGGCCTATCCCCAGGACCGGCCGCCGCAGGAGCTTCTCACCTTTACGGCCAAGCAGCTGCCGGGCTACGGCGGCAATCTGGAGACGGCGGCTTCGGACCTGGCCCATTATCAGAAAATGGATTTTTCCTGCCTGGTGCTCTGCGGCTCCCGCCGCCGGGCGGAACTGCTGCAGACCATGCTGTCCGACCGGGGACTGTCCAGCTTTTTGGCCTTTCCCCTCCGGGCGATGCCCCAGCCGGGACAGATTTTGCTGGCGGAGGGAAACCTGCCCGGCGGGATGGAATACCCGACCGTTCACCTGGCGATTTTGACCGAGGGGCAAATCGTAGCCCAGGCGGCGCCCAAAGCCAAGGCCCGGAAAACGGCGTCCACCAACCGCCAAAAGCTGGCCTCCTTTACAGACCTGTCTCCCGGAGATCTGGTGGTTCACGAGCAGTACGGAATCGGCCGCTTCGAGGCGATGGAGCAGATCCGGGTGGACGGGGTGATCAAGGACTATGTAAAGATTGCCTACCAAGGCTCCGACACGTTGTATGTTCCCGCCACGCAGCTGGACCTCATCAGCAAATATATCGGCGGAGGAGAGGACACGCCGGTCAGACTGAATAAAATCGGCTCCGATGCCTGGCAGAAGACCAAGACCCGGGCCAGAAAGGCGGCCAAGGATATGGCCGGGGAGCTGATCCGCCTCTATGCCGCCCGAAAAGGGCAGACCGGCTATGCGTTTTCGCCCGACTCTCCCTGGCAGCAGGAGTTTGAGGACCATTTTCCCTATCCGGAGACCGACGACCAGCTTCGGTGTATCGCGGAGATCAAGCGGGACATGGAGTCTCCGGTCCCCATGGACCGGCTTTTATGCGGAGATGTGGGCTTCGGCAAAACAGAGGTGGCGCTGCGGGCGGTCATGAAGGCGGTGCTGGACAGCAAGCAGGTTGCCATTCTGGTGCCCACCACGGTGCTGGCGCAGCAGCATTACCAGACGGTGGTGAGCCGCTTCCGGGGATTTCCTGTGAATGTGGACGTGCTCAGCCGGTTCCGCACCCCTGCCCAGCAGAAAAAGACCCTGCAGGATCTGCGGGCCGGAACGCTGGACGTGGTCATTGGGACCCACAAGCTTTTGCAGAAAAGCGTGCAGTTTAAAGATTTGGGCCTTTTGGTGGTGGATGAGGAGCAGCGCTTCGGCGTCTCTCACAAGGAGCGGCTGAAGGAGATCTCTAAAGGCGTGGATGTCCTGACCCTCTCGGCCACCCCGATTCCCAGGACCTTGAACATGGCCCTGTCGGGCATTCGGGACATGTCTACCATTGAAGCGCCGCCGGCGGACCGGTATCCGGTGCAGACCTTCGTCCTGGAGCATAACCAGGGGATTTTGGACGACGCCATCCGGCGGGAGATTCAGCGGGGCGGACAGGTCTATTACCTGCACAACCGAGTGGAGACCATTGATTCGTGCGCATCGGCCATGAAACGGCGGATGCCCGAGCTCTCCATTGCCGTGGCCCACGGCAAAATGGGAGAAGAGACTTTAAGCGACGTCATGCAGTCCATGTCCGACGGCGACATTCAAGTTTTGGTGTGTACCACCATCATTGAGACCGGATTGGACATTCCCAATGTCAATACCCTTGTGATTGAAAACGCCGACCGCCTGGGCTTGAGCCAGCTGCATCAGCTGCGAGGCCGGGTGGGCCGGTCCAGCCGGCATGCCTATGCCTACTTCACCTACAAGCCGGATAAGGCTCTGACCGAGGTGGCGGAGAAGCGGCTGACGGCCATTCGGGACTTTGCCGAGTTTGGCTCCGGCTTTAAGATTGCCATGCGGGATTTGGAGATCCGGGGGGCGGGCAATTTGCTGGGGCCGAGCAGTCGGGACACATGGTATCTGTGGGATACGATATGTACCTGAAGCTCCTGGACGAAGCGGTTCGGGAGGAGCAGGGTATGCAGCCTGCCGAGCCGGAGTGTACGGCCGACCTGACCGTTACCGCCAACATCGACAAGGCTTACGTGGAACGCGGCGAGGAGCGTATGGACCTGTACCGGCGCATGGCGGCCATCCGCAGTCAGTCCGACGCGGACGATCTGCTGGATGAGATGGTGGACCGGTATGGAGAGCCGCCCAAGGGCGTACTCAATTTGATCGACGTGGCCCTTCTGCGGGCCCGGGCGCAGAAAGCGGGAGTTTGTGATATCCGGCAGAAGGCGGAAAACGTGAGCTTCACTCTTGCCACGCTGGATTTCCAGCAGGTGAGCCGGATTTGTGCCGACCCCCAGTATAAAAACCGGGTCTTTTTTGCTGCCGACGCCAAAAAGCCCACCCTGCGTCTCCGCTTGACTCCGGGCACGGACAGCCTTCGGCAGGTGCGCAGCTTTGTGGAGCGGCTCTCCGCGTCCGGGGAGCCCTCGTAAAGCGCTGCCGGGGGGATGTAAAAACCTGCTGCACGCCGAAACGGATTGCCGTTCCGCACCGTGCAGCAGGTTTTTTCCCACGCTATCGTTCTGGATTTGGACCCAGGTAGGTGAACCGGGGACCGGTGTAGTTTTCCCGTGTGACGGTCTCTTCCCACATGGCGGCGGGCCGGACCCAGAGTTCGCCCTCACCGTACAGGGCGCGATAGACCACCATGGTCTGCAGAGTTTCCGAGTGCCGGGCCAGGCCCAAAAGCAGGTATTCTTTTCCCTTAAAATGGCGGTACACGCCGGGCTGCAGGGACATGTCGCCTTCCTCCTTAGCGGGTGATGGCATATTCCACCGGCGTGCAGGCGGGGAGCTCCAGAAGCTCCGGGTGCTGCAGCAGCTCCTTGACCAGGGCGACGGTGCCGGAGTAATAGTAGCCGTCGGCAATGCGCTCGTCCAGGGTAATGCCCAGGGGAATCACCTGGTGGGGATCGGCGGCGCCGTCTTCGCCGTAGGTCATGGTCCAGTGTTTTTTACCGATCACGACGAAGCAGGAGTTGGTGCCCCAGTTGGTCAGGTGGTGGTAACCGCACTCCAAGCCGATGGAGCCCAGATTGCTGATAAAAATCGAGGAATAGTTGGGGTCCGTGGCGATGATGCTCTGGGGGACCTTGCCGTGACGGTCCAGGAAAAACAGGGTGTGCATCACCAACCGCAAAATGGGCCGGGGCAGGCGGACCAGCTTGTCCATCATGTCTGAGGAGGGATCCTTCACGTCCGTGCGGCGGCACTGGTGAATGACTTTCATGAGCGCCTGATGGTAGCTGTCCAGGGTGGAGTCCCCGTCAAAATATTGAAAGGCCAGGCCCTCTTCGGACTTGTCTTCAAATTTCTTCTTCACGACAAAAGCTACGGAGATGTACTTCCTCTGATAAACACGATGATAGGCAATGAAGCGGTTCATTTTCGGCCGCAGGACAAAGGCCTTGCCGATGGCGGCGCTGATCAAATGAAAATAGGTATATTTATCTTCGGTCCGGCCGGCGTTCTTTTTGGCCAGATAGGCGTCTAGGGGCGCAGATCAATCTCCAGATTGATGTAGGCTTCGTTGTCGGCCCGATTGGGGTAGAGGTGGGGCGTGAACTGCGTCATGCCCGGCAGCTCCCGCAGCCACCAGCCGTCCTTCCGGTCGCCGCGCCGTGTTTTCCGTTCTTCCAAGTTTCCTCACTCCAATTTGTGAAATTGCTGAGATAAATTCATTATACCGGCTTTCCCGGTGAATTGCAAGAAAAACGATGGCGCGCGGTCCGGCAGGCAGGGAGAGATTGGGAATCGGCGAGTTGCCGGGACAAACGCATGAGCAAATTTATTGGGAACAGGACGCTTTTTTGTGTTATAATGGGACGAAGAAGGGGAGCAGGATCTGGAAGAGCTGCTGGAAAAGTTGAAAAAGCATGGTATTTTTCGGTGCGGGGTCCCCGAAGCGTGCCGGACAGCCTGTCGTGTGAAATGGAGAGGATGACCCATGAGCCGTGATATCTGGAACCCTTTGGCATGGCTGCCGCAAATACAGCGAGGGCTGCGACAACTGTTACATGTTTTATCAAGATCAGGAACGTGGAAAGTGCGGCAGCGATATTTACAAGGTCAAAACAAATTTTAACCTTCCGTTGAAAAAAAGACAGACAGGAAATTTCAAAATTGAGAGCGGTGCGCGCATCCGCGTTTGTATGACCAGCGATTTTTTCCTGGAAGAAGCAGACCCATGGCGGGATGAGGTTTGGGACATGATCCGGATTCGTGCCGATGTCCATTTCTGGCTGTTGACGAAGCGTGCGGAACGAATGGAGGGCTGCCTTCCATGGGACTGGCTGGACGGATGGGAAAATGTGTCGATTAATGTCACTGCTGAAAATCAAAAGCGGGCGGATGAACGAATTCCTATTTTGTTGCATCTCCCTGCGAAGCATAAGGGTGTTATGGTCGCCCCTTTTATCGGAAAAGTTGACCTGGAACAATACCTGGCCGGCGGTCAGATTGAGCATGTGATTGCGGACGGAGAAAATTATGAGGGGCAAGACCACTGCACTATGAGTGGGTCCGGCTCCTGTATGAGCAGTGTAAAAAATACGAGGTTCCGTTTTCCTTTTTTGGGACAGGGAATATCTTTGTGAAAGACGGGAAGTCATATCATATCTGTAAAGCATATCAAAGGGTACAGGCGCTCCGCTCCGGCCTGCAATATCCCACAAGGTCGAAAGATATTCCGATTCAAAAACGCTGCAGTGCTTGTCCATATCAGGATGTTTGTAACGGTTGCCGTTGGTGCGGAACGTGTCGCATTTACTGATGCAGGGCGGCTGCCCCGTCGTCCTGCCGGGGATGTTGTTTACGCATGCGCTTGTCCGGAGAAATCTCGCCTTTTGGATGACAAATGCCGACGGGTATGGTATAATGGCTCAAAGCGGCGGCGGTACTGCGATTGCCGTTTGGAATCTCGCCTCGGTGAAAGCGAGAAGGGAACCGCTGACCCGGTGGGGCGGACTTCGCAGGTGTCACGCGAGCCCCGTCCCGGCCGCTTCCCAGAGACAACCGCCGCCAGGCGGCAAGATGGAAAGGAGTACGCAACGCTATGAAAAAAACAATCCTGCGGGAATATGCCAGGCTGATTGTCCGTTCCGGTGTGAACGTACAGAAGGGGCAGGATGTGCTCATTTACGCCGGTTTGGACCAGCCGGAATTCGTGCAGATGGTGGTGGAGGAGGCCTATAAGGCCAAGGCCAGAAAGGTTACTGTGAATTGAGCTACCAGCCCCTGCAGAAGCTGCATGTTCGCTACCAGAGCCTGAAAAACCCTGGGGACGGTGGAAGCCTGGGAAGAAGCCCGGCTGCAGCATTATGTGGATATTCTGCCCTGCCGGATTCACTTGGTATCGGAGGATCCGGACGGCTTAAAGGGTGTGAACCTGGAGAAGATGGCCAAGGGACATCAGGCCTCTTACCAAATCGTCAAGCCCTATGCCGATCAAAGACAGAACAAGGAGCAGTGGTGCATTGCGGCGGTTCCCGGCGCTGCGTGGGCCAAAAAAGGTGTTTCCCGACCTGTCCCGAAACCAGGCGATTGAGAAGCTGTGGCAGGCAATTTTGTCCACTTCCCGGGTGGATGACGATCCGGTGGCCGCCTGGGAGGCCCACAACCGGGACCTGAAGGCCCGGTGCGATTACCTGAACCGTCTGGATATCGAGAGCCTCCACTATACGGCGGACAACGGCACGGATCTGACGGTGGGCATGATGCCGGAGGCGCAGTTCTGCGGCGGCGGCGAGGAGAGCCTCCAGGGAATCTTTTATAACCCCAACATTCCCACGGAGGAGTGCTTTATCTCGCCCAAGCGGGGCCTGGCTGAGGGAATTGTGTATGCTACGAAGCCGTTGAGCTATCAGGGGCAGCTGATTGAGGGCTTTTCCATTCGTTTTGCAGAGGGAAAGGCCGTGGAGGTCCACGCGGAAAAGAACGAGGAGCTGCTTCGGACCATGATCGGAATGGACGAGGGCGCGGCTTATTTGGGCGAGTGCGCCTTGGTTCCCCAGAGCTCTCCCATTGCTCAGTGCGGCTATCTGTTCTATAACACCCTGTTTGATGAAAATGCGGCGTGCCACCTGGCGCTGGGTATGGGCTTCGCCGACACCATCCGGGACTATCAGAATAAGACTTTGGAGGAGTGCCGGAGCTACGGCGTCAACGATTCCATGATCCACGAGGATTTTATGATCGGCTGCGATACGATGAACATTGACGCACACACCCGAGACGGCCGCGTGGTTCCGATTTTCCGAAACGGAAACTGGGCGTTTTAATATTCTATCCATGACTACCGCCGTACGGCTAAGCCCGTACGGCGGTTTTTCCGGCCCTCTGGGAGGAAATTTCCGGCGTTTTGTATGGAATGGGAAGCGGACGGGCAGAATGGGAGGCGAGGAGGCGGTAAGATATGGTAAAAGGAATTTCCAGGCAAGTCATTGTGGTGCGTTCTCCGGATCCGAAGCTGTTTGAACAGGCGATTTTTATTCTCCGGGAAGACGCCTTGGGCAAGGGAGGCATGTCCGACCGGGCCATTTTGCGCCAGGCCCAGCAGGCGGCGGGCAGTTATATTCCCGCCGGCAAACGGCGGGCGTTCCGCCTGGGCAGCTTGGTCTGGGCGGCGGGCGGCGCCCTGGCGACGGGTCTGGCGTGGGTGCTGAGCGTGCTGCTGTAACAGTCTTTTTCCGGCCTGCCGCGATAGAATGAAGTGGAAATTTCGCCCCTTTTGTGATACCATGTAAAAAATAGCACGAAGGAGCGGTTTCATGGGGCAAAAGCTGCAGGGATTTATCATTCGCAAGTACCGGCAGGAGCGGAAATGGTCGCAATCATCCCTGTGCCGGGGGATTTGCGCCGTATCGTACCTGTCGAAGATTGAGCAGGGAAAGGCCGAGGGGGAGCCCGGAGGTGCTTACCCTCCTGTTTCGGCGGCTGGGGATTCCATGGCGGGAGGATCCGGCCTTCTGCCGGGAGGCCGGGGCATGGCTGGAGGAATGCTATGACCGCTTGTTTTCCGGAGAGAATATGGGGCGGGTCCTGGAGGTTTTGCGGGAACGGGAGGAGGCATATTGCAGCAGCCCGTTTCTCCTGGATTGGCTTCTGCTTTCCTGGGCCATGACCGGTGAGTCGAAAGTAGAGTTAAAGGATTTCGTCCCGGCCATGGATGCCAGGCAGCTCAGCTTATACCTGTGCCTGGAGGGACGCTTTCAGGAGCTGCTGCGGATATCCGGCCGGAGCTATTTCTATCTGGAGGCGGGCAAGCACGCCTATTGGAAAGGGGATTACAGCTATGCGGTGTCTTGCCTGCAGCAAGGCGTAGACCGGGCCGCACAGGAGGGCAGCCTGCCGGTGATGATGTTTTGCCGGCTGTTTTTGGGAAACTGCTACAGCAGTCTGAACCAGACGGAACAGACCCGGGAGCAGTACGCCGCTGCCGGCCGGATGGCCCGCACCCTGGGAGCCGACAGGCCTATGCGGATTATCGCATATAACCAGGCGGCGATGGAGCTGCAGATGGGCCTGACGGAGGATGCGCTTCGCCATCTGCTGGAGCATCCTTGGCATGAGGCGATGTACTACCAAAAGCTGGCCATTTGTTATGAGCGCCTGGGCCGGCGGGAGGATGCGCGGAAGGCGTTGCGTCAAGCGGAAACGGCGCCGCTGAAAGAGCTGTCCTGCAACGCCGACCTGGCGCGGGATGTGTTTCAGCAGCTGTGCGGCTTGATTCAGTTTCGGCTGGACCACAGCGGCTATCTGCAGATTCCGGAGTACGGGAAAGCGCTGGTCGCCTGTATGCAGTGCCTGGAGCAGCAGTTTTCCGCAAGCTTTGTGCGGTTTTATGCCGCCTGGCTGGAAGAGTGGTATAGCGCCAACCGCCAGTACCGGAAGGCGTACGAGCTATTGAGAAAATTCTCCTGATGCTTTGAAGTTTAAGCTTAGATAAGCAGCTGTTTTTGGAAACAATTTTCCAAGGACAGCTGCTTTTTTGCATTTTACCATGCAAAGTGGTGAAAATTGACGTTTGACACAGCCAGGAAAAGACTGTAAAATCGAACAAAAAGAAACGCGGAACGATTTGCTTTGGTATGCAGGACGCACAACTCTTGGGGATGCATCCGGCGTAGCCGTCGGCGACGCTGGTTTTTGTATCAAATTCAAAACGGAAAGGAAGAGCAATGTGAAAAAACGAATCGGCGCACTGTTTCTGGTATGGGTTCTGGTTCTGTGCATGACGGTCGGTGCGACCGCTGCCGGAACTGGCCAGGCGGAATGGTCTGTGGAGGCAGAGTACCTGGGAGGCCGGCCGACTGTCACGGTTTCCCTGAGGGGGGTGAACGGCGTGACCAACGGCCGCGTGACGGTGCTCTATGACCCCGCTTTGGTGACGCTGGACGAGACCCAGGCCCTGGCAAGCTGCGGCGCGCTCAGCGTGAACCGGGATACCGAGGGACAGGTTTCCTTCGCGTGGGTAGGGAGCAACCTGACGGCGGAGAAGACGGCTCTGTTCCGGCTGACCTTCCAGCCGGTGGCGGGAGCGGCCCAGGACACCACCTACCGGGTAGAGCCCGTAGAGGCTTACGCCGGAGAGGAAAAGCTGGAAACCTCCGGCGCCTCTGTGACCCTGACGTACAATCCGTTTGAGGATATTGCGCAGCACTGGGCAAAAGAGGAAATTTTAAAGGCCTACCATGCCGGACTGTTTCAGGGCGTGTCGGCCACGCGGTTTGCGCCGGAGTCGGCCATAGACCGGGCTATGTTTGTGACGGTTCTGTACCGCCTGGCGGGAAGCCCGGAAGTGGAGACGGTGAAGACGGACTTTACGGATGTGGACACCGGCCGGTATTATGCCGAGGCGGTGGCCTGGGCGGTGGAAACCGGCGTGACCAACGGGGTCGGTGAGGACCGCTTTGCTCCCCACAGCGCCATCAGCAGACAGGATCTGGTGACCATGCTGTACCGGTATGCTCAGGCAACGGGGCAGGATGTGACGGGACAGGCCGATCTGTCCGGCTATGTCGACGCAGCCGGAATTTCCGGCTACGCCAAAGAGGCGATGGCTTGGGCCGTGGAGGAGGAGATCCTGGAGGGCTATCCCGGCAATTACCTGTTGCCCAGAAGAAGTACCACCCGTGCTCAGGCGGCGGTGATCTTCTGCCGCTATGGGCAGCTGTGAGAGGAGGAACTGTAAATGAAACGAATGAAACGCGTCCTTTCCCTCCTGTTGGTTTTGTGTATGGTTGCGACCCTGGCCCCTGTCTCCGGGTTGGCTGCGGAAAACCGGCCCCTGGTGACGCCGGAGAGCGATTTCCAAGCTCAGGTGGACCAGGTGGAGCAGGGAACTGAGACGATGGAGTCTCCCATGTCCGGCCTTGCCGGGGCGTTGGAGGAAAATCAGCCGGAGCAGGCGCAGCCTGTTACGGTCACGGCGGAAGAAGTGGAAAATCCCGGCGTGGATCTGAAGAAAGACTCAGAAGCCGAGGCGCTTCCGGAGGACCTGTACCAGCCGCAGGAGCAGGTACGGATCATCGTGGTCCTGGAAGAGGCGTCCTTGCTGGAGCAAGGGTTCACCACGGCTCAGATTGCCTCCGCCGATGCTTCGGTGGTGCGGCAGACGGAGTCTATGGAGCGGCGCCAGGAGGCGGTGCTTCAGAGCATCAGCCGGATTGTGGACGATTTCTCCCTGGAAGAAGAGGAAACGCCTCTCCGGGTGAAATATCACTATCAGGTGGCTGTAAACGGTATGGCGCTGGAGGCTCCTTATGGGGCTCTGGAGGAAATCCGTAATCTGGATGGCGTAAAGGCTGCTTTTGTTGCGCCTCGGTATGACCTGCCGGAGGATATGACCACCGGCGGTGCAGTGGCCAATCCCGATATGTATGCGACACAGGAGACCTTTGGCTCGGCGTTGACCTGGGAAAACCTGGGTTATACCGGTCAGGGAATGCGGATTGCCGTGGTGGATACCGGCTTGGATCTGACCATCCCTCTTTGCGGCAGCTCCGGAGCTTACGGAGGATTCTCTGACGCAGGAGGAGCTGTCCGGCGTTCTGAAGTCTCTGAACGCCTATGAGTTGTACATGTCCCACGGTGCTGTGGAGCTGACAGCCGACCGGCTCTATCGCAGCGCCAAGGTGCCGTATGGCTTCAACTATGTGGACGAAAGCCTGATGTCACCCATGATAACGACATGCAGGGCGACCACGGCACCCATGTAGCCGGTATCGCGGCGGCCAATGCGGTGGAGAGCAGCCCGGTGGTGGGTGTGGCTCCCGATGCGCAGGTTCTGGTCATGAAGGTTTCGGCGTAGCCGGCGGCGCGTACTTTGACGATATTGTGGCTGCCCTGGAGGACTGTTACCGGCTCAACGTGGATGCTGTGAACATGAGCCTGGGTTCTCCCGCCGGCTTTGTAGACGAGGATGATACCATCAATGAGATCTTCGGCAGGATTTTGAAAGCGACATGGTCGCCTCCATTTCCGCCGGCAACAGCGGCTCTGCCGCCAGCGGCAACGGCTACGGCACGGACCGGAACCTGACCGAGGATCCGGACAACGGCATCGTATCCTCTCCGGCCACCTATGTAGGCGCTACCGTAGTGGCCAGCGTGGAAAATGAGTCGATTATGTGCAATTACTTCACGGTGGGCTCCCAGCAGGTTCCCTTCTCCGATGTGTCTGCCATGCCCTTTACGGATCTGGCGGGTTCCGCGCTGACTTATGTCATGGTTCCCGGCTACGGCGCGGAGGAGGATTACGCCGGGCTGGATGTGACCGGTAAGGTTGCGGTGGTCTCCCCGGGGCGAGTTGGACTTTACGGCCAAGCAGACCAACGCACACAACGCCGGCGCCATTGCCTGCATTGTATATGACAACGTGGAAGGCGATCTGGCCAACATGCAAGATGCCGGGGTTCTGCCCAACGTCTTTGTGTCCAAGGCCGGCGGAGAGATCCTGGCCGACAATGCGGTAGACGGAACGGGGACCCTGGAGGTACAGCCTGTGAATGACCGGGTGGAGGTGGACAGCTCCCTGGCCGGCCAACTGAGCGGCTTCTCCTCCTGGGGCGTGACGCCGGACCTGCAGCTGACGCCGGATGTATCGGCGCCCGGCGGCAACATCTATTCCACCCTGGACGGCGGCAAGTACGGTACCATGAGCGGCACTTCCATGGCGGCTCCTCACATTGCCGGTATGAGCGCCTTGGTATTGGAATATCTGCGAGATACCTACGAACTGACCGAAGAAGAAGCGCATGCCATTGCGGAATCGCTGATTATGAGCACGGCTGAGCCGGTGGACGAGCCCACGGGCGTGCTCTACCCCCCGGAAGCAGGGCTCCGGCTCCGCCAATGTGTACCGCGCGGTGACCAGCCCGGTCTATCTCACGGCGGACAACGGCGATGAGCAGACGCCGAAGGTGTCGCTGGGGGACGATGACAGCCGGACGGGGGGGGATATCGCTTCTCCTTCCAGCTGCACAATCTGACGGACCAGGCGCAGACCTATGCGTTGGACGGCTCCGTCCTGACCGATCAGGTGGACCTGACTTATGCCGACTTGGGCTACACCTTTATGGGCGAGACCTCCCGGGAACTGTCTGCCGACGTCCAATTTGCGGCCCAGAATGCAGAACTGCCCAAGCTCTACGACGTCAATGGGGACGGCAAAGTGGATATGACCGACGTGCAGGTCTTACTGGACGGGGTCAACGGACTGGTAGAGCTGACTGAGTCGGTGCAGGCGGACTTTGATCTGAATGAAGACGGCTTCCTGGACACGGCGGATGTTCAGATGCTCTATGAGAAGATCTCCGCAGGTATGACGGAGCTGTCCCTGGTGGAGGTGCCCGCCGGCGGTTCCGCTACGGTGTACGTTACCGTTACCCTGTCCGATGCGGACAAGGCCTACATGGACCAGTACTACGAAAACGGCATTTACGTAGACGGTTTCGTCCGCTTACGCGCAGAGCGAGGATGCCGTCGACCTGAGCCTGCCCTTTGTCGGTTTCTACGGGGACTGGAGCGATGCCCGAATCTTTGATTCCGGTTGGTGGTATGAAGGAGACGGGATGGAGTACAACCGGTATCCCAATGTGTTCTTCACCGATTACGGCTCCTCGGATTACAATTTGGGCCTGAACCCCTATGTGCTGGAGGAATATGATCCGTCTCACAACGTGCTCGCCCAATGGAGACGGGTATCTGGATCAGATCTCTGAGATCTATCTGAGCATGATGCGCAATGCCAAGCACGTGGACTTCACTTGGACCGATGAAGCCACCGGCGAGTTCTCTTCTCCTCCTCTGCCGGATACGTTCGTAAGAGCTATTACAACAGTGCGTACGGCATCTCCATCCCCATGATGGCATCCAATTATGGCGCGCTGTATGATTTCACCGACAGCCAGGGCGAAAGCCTGCCCAATAACACCCGGCTCCGGCTGACGGTAGAGGATATCTGGACGACGGCGACGAGATTGCCGACGAATCCTTCAGCGTTCCTGTGTACATTGATAACGAAGCGCCGAAGCTTTATACCGATGAGATCGCCTACCTGTACAATCCTTTACGCCGATACCCGGCGGCTGGAGTTCTATGTTTCCGACAACTACGGCGTAGCGGCGGTGGTTCCTCTGACTGCCTCCAGCGCGGCATTCGACGCGGTTACCGTGGAAAACGTACCCGGTGGGAAGGTTCTGGTCTCTCTGGATGTAACCGGCTATGACTCCAGCTTCCTGCTGGCGGTCTGCGACTACGGTTGCAACGAGACCTACTACGAGATCTCCTTCTCCGGCGAATACGATATCAATTTTGACGCGTTTTACGGTTACCGCCAGTACAGCACGGTTCCCAATGGGAACTATCTGTATGCCACCGACGCGCTGAACGGCTGGTATTCCTTTGAGACGGCCGATACCATGCTGCAGCATACCTCCCAGTATAACAACAATGAGACCGCGGTTAGCGCAGCGGAGTATCTGGACGGTTACATTGTGGGCGTAGATGCCAACAGCACCATTTTTGCCATGAAGGCGGGCGACTGGAACCGATTGCGTTGGGCACCCTGGAGCTGGACGGGACGGTTTATCCGGCGCTGGACATGGCTTTCGACTATACCACCGAGACGCTCTATGTGCTCACCGACGAGCTGACTGCCGGCGCAGGCGCCCATTTGGTGAAGGTGGACTATTTGACCGGTCAGGTCACCGACGTGGGTGTGGTGACCGGGAGCGACAGCAGCGGCGCCCAGGGCGTGACGCTGGCCTGCGACAATGAGGGCGTTGTGTATACGATAGACTATACCACAGGCGCCCTGTACACCCTGAACAAGGAGACGGCGGTGGCCTCCTATGTGGGAGAGACCGGTTACACGCCGCAGTACCAGCAGTCCATGACGGTGGATCATGAGACGAACGAGCTGTATTGGGCTGCCTACCAGAGCTATACCGGGGACAGCAACTTCTATCGGGTGGATAAAGCCACAGGTGAGCTGACCTTCCTGGCGGATGTGGAGTACAACGGCGCCATGACCGCTCTGTTTAAGCCGTACCGGACGGAGAAGAGTCTGTTCCCCGAGGATGCCGCGCTGACCGGTTTGCAGCTGTCTCAGGATTCTCTGATGCTGAGCCAGGGAAAAACGGCCCAGCTGCTGTGTATGCCGGTGCCCTACTATGCCGAGCTTTCCGAAGTGGTGTGGACCTCCAGCGATCCCGATGTGGCGACGGTTGACGGCGGTCGCGTCGTTGCCGTGTCGGAGGGGACGGCTGTCATCACGGCCGCTGCCGGCGAGATTTCGGTTTCCTGTGCGGTGACCGTCAGCCAGTTCTCCGGCGAGATGTATCTTTATGATATGGCGAGCAGCTATCAGTGGATCGGCTTGACGCTGCCGCGCCTCAGGATGCCCAGGTCGTGGAGAACGCCACAAATTCCTACAACGGCTTCACCGCCGCAGCGTACCGGAACGGCTGGATTTACGTCTGCGACACCACAGGAGCCTTCTATAAGCTGAATGCCGACACGCTGCAGGGCTCCGCTCTGGGAAGCGCCAATACCATGATCATTGCTCTGGCGTTCAATTATCAAGATGGTTTCTTCTATGGCTTGAGTACGCAGCCTCTGCGTGGAGCGCAGACACCTATCTGGTTCGGGTCAATCCGGCCAACGGTCAGATCCGGCGTCTGCAGCAGTTGGACAGCAATACCTTCGGACTTCCCATCGGTGGTATGGCCATCGACTACGACGGCAATTTCTACCTGGTGGGTCCGGACCAGGTCACCTTTGAAAATCAGTTGATTCGTTTCCGGGTGGAACAGGACGCAGTGACCCAGGTGGAGAAGGCTTCTCTGGCCGCATGGCCCACCTATAACTTTGGCTCCATGGTGTATTCTGCGGAGAACAAGGGCATCTTCTGGGCCAACGATGTGGGACAGCTGCTGTGGATGGATCCCACGGATCTTGCCGACGTCAAGGTAGTGGAGCTGGGCAGCATTCCCGGCACGGAAGGCAACGCCATGAATATGGGCCTGACGATGATGCCTCAGTCTGAACCGCAGGTGCCGCAGGTAGAACCCACGGATGTGTCTATTTCCAGCAGCTATCTGCTCCTGGAGGGCAGCACCATCAATGTGAGCCTGTCTGTGGAGCCTTGGAACGCCTCCAGCGAAGCGGCGTATTCCATCCAGGATCCGACTGTTGCTACGGTGGATGCCAACGGCAATATCACCGGCCTGAAGGTGGGTAAGACGACCCTGGGCGTATATGTGGAAGCCCTGAACCGACCTTGGAAGCGCCGGTGTCTGTGGTACCCAGCACGGGCAGTTTGTACGGCTTCCTGGTTTATGATTTCCTGAACAACTCCGATTTCTGGTTTAAGGTGCAGGATACAGATCCCAGCAACGTGGAGGCTGTGTCCAGCGGCGTCAGCGATTTCTCCATTTATTCCGGAGCCTACTACGACGGAACCGTCTACGCCTATGGCCAGGGCGGAGAGACCTATAACTATAAGTCTTACTTCCTGAAGGTCAATCCGGCGGACTACTCTTATGAGGTCCTGAAGATGGTCAATTACACCCCTGCGGGATATGGCCTTTGACTACACCACCGGCACCCTGTATGCCATTGCCGAAGGCGGTATGGAGCGGGGAACGGTGGCCCAGGTGAACACCGAGACCGGCGATGTGACGCTGATTGCCGATACCGGCCGCTCTCTGGCTGCTATGACCATAGACAACCAGGGCCGGATGCTGGCAGTGGGTGAAGACGGCAGCCTGTATCAGGTGGACAAGGAGACCGGCGAATGCACCCTGATTGGTGAGACCGGCGTAACGGCGTCGACGCTGATTCAGAGCATGCACTACGACTACAACACCGGCAATGTGTACTGGGCCCAGGTGGCGGAGGATCAGACCAGCAGCCTGCGTCTGGTGGACCCGTCTACCGGCGCGACCACCGGTCTGGGAGTTATGGGACAGGTCGGAGCCATGATGTCGGCGATGTTCACTGTGCCGACTCAGGAGCCTGAGGTTCCCGCGTCTTTGGCCCCTGCCGGAGTCAAGCTGAACGAGCGGAATACCGTAGCGGTGGGTCAGACGGTGGAGCTGTTGGCGACGGTCCTGCCGGTCAGTGTCGCCCAGGTGGACCAGAGTCTCACCTGGACTACCAGCGACAGCACGGTTGCAACGGTGGATCAAGCGGGCGTGGTCACCGGTGTGAAGGCCGGCACGGTTACCGTCACGGCCACAACCTCCAACGGCCTGTCGGCTTCCTGCGAGCTGACGGTCACCGAAAACGAGCGGAAGTTCTATGCTTACGATGAGACCAACACCCGCTGGATCAGCTTCTCCGGCGACGACACCGCCCATGTCGATGTGGAGCGGGAAGACGCCGAGGGAGAGGCCCCCATTGCCGCGTCCGCCTATACCGGCCAGGTCCTGTATTCCTACGATGCAGAGGGACGGTTCTATGAGATTGACACGGAGACCTTCCAGCGGACCAAGGTGTCGGACGCGTTGTACGGGCAGACGTATACCTTCGAGACGGTGGACGATTGGACCGGCGAGATCTATACCGTGGAATGCGAAATAGAAGCGGTCGACATGTCCTATGACGCCGCCACCGGCAAGCTGTACGCCGCTCTGATGGCCAGCAATGAGGAGGCATGGACGTTCGTTTCCCTGATCGGCGAGGTGGATCCCTCCACCGGTGAGATGGAGATCCTGTATGCCGATCCCAATATCAAGCCCGGAAACCTGCTGGTGTTGGATGGCAGAGCGTTTTTCGTGGATACCTACGTGTCCGGTATGCTGTGCTATGTGGATTTGTACAGCGAAGAGCTCATCGGCGTGCAGCAGTCTCTGGTACAGGGCTCTTGGGGCGAGTACGACGACGGCCGCAGCTTCATCCAGGATACCGAGACCGGAGTGACCTATGTCATCCGGGACAAGAGCACGCCGCAGTCCATTCTCTATACGATCGAGTTGGGAGATGCCAATATTACTCCCTTGGGTGAAATTGACACATCCATTGTTGCCAACAGCTTGTTCATTAAATAAAATCGCGTTGTTGTTTTGACCTCGGGCGCGTTGCAGAACTTGGTTTTGCAACGCGCCCACTTTACCGGGCGGGCTGTGAAAGCGGGGAAAAGAATGGGGTGGAAAAGGGAAGAAAGATATGATATACTAATGGAACGGTATGGGCTGACGGCAGCCTGGAGGATGCGCTGTGGGAAGTTGTCTTTTCTGGAAGCAGCGCTTTTTCACAACTTCGGGAGGGAACAAATATGAAAACTGCTTTGGTCATTTTGGCTGCGGGCATCGGCGCCCGCTATGGTGGCGGCATCAAGCAGCTGGAGCCGGTGGGACCTATGGGCGAAATCATTATGGACTACTCCATCCACGACGCCATTGCCGCAGGGTTTGATAAAATTGTCTTTATCATCCGTCGGGACATGGCGGAAGACTTCCGGCATGTCATTGGGAATCGAATTGAGGCGGTTTGCGCCGAACTGGGAATTGAGGTAGCCTACGCCTTCCAAGAGCTGGAGGATGTGCCCCAGGGAGTCCAGGTGCCGGCGGGCCGCACCAAGCCCTGGGGGACCGGCCAGGCGCTGCTCGCCTGCCGGGAGGTGCTGAAGGAGCCGTTTGCCGTCATCAATGCCGACGATTACTATGGAAAAGAGGCCTTCGGCCGGCTTTACGCCTTCCTCCAGCGCTACGATCCCCAAAAACCAGGCGCTTTTTGTATGGCCGGATTCATTTTGCGCAATACCCTCAGTGAGCACGGGGGCGTGACCCGGGGCATTTGCTATGTGGGACGGGACGGCTACCTGACGCGGGTGGTGGAGACCAAGCATGTGATGCCCCAGCCCCACGGCGCGGCGGCTTTGCGTCCCGACGGCAGCCTGCAGCCCCTGGACCCGGATAGCTTTGTATCCATGAACATGTGGGGCATGACGCCGGAATTTTTGCAGGAACTGGAATGGGGCTTCCGGGACTTCTTCCAGACGGCAGGCACTCAGGTCCAACAGGCGGAATTTTTAATTCCCATTTTTGTAGACCAGCTGCTGCAGGCCGGGAAGGTAACCGTGCAGGTATTGCCCACTGCGGACAAATGGTTTGGCGTCACCTACCGGGAGGACAAGCCCCAGGTGGCCGAGGCGTTCCGCAGCCTCATAGCCGCAGGGGAGTACGGCGTGGATTTGTTTGCGGATTTGCGAAACGCCGGAGATTAAGAAGAAGGGTATGATGCCATGGCCCGTCGGGGAAAGCTTTGGCGAAAAATCAAAACGGGGAAGCTGCAGCAGGTGCTGAAGGAGCTGGCCTGGATTTCGGATATAGCCGCCGGTACCGGACGGCCGTGGCTTGGTATATTTTCCTGGGCGTACTGGGAACGGGTATGAGCCTGGCGGCCAGTGTTTTGAGTAAAAACATTGTGGACGTGGTGACCGGCTTTGACGCAGGCGCTCTGGCTCCGGCGGCGGTGTTTTATGTAGCGATGCAGCTGGCCCGGATTGGGGTGAACGCCTGGACGGGCCGGATTTCTGCGAAAGTCGAGGTCAAGGTGGACCAGGAGATTCGGGCGGAGGTCTATGATAAGATCATGGAGGCGGACTGGCAGGCCATGTCCCAATATCACTCCGGAGACCTGCTCAACCGGATGGACAACGACGTGGCCAGCGTCTCCGGCAGCATTTGCGGCTGGCTGCCGGATGGGGTTTCCCGTTTGGTGCAGTTCCTGGGCGCCCTGGGAATCATTTTGTTTTATGACTCCACGCTGGCCGGTCTGGCGCTTCTCAGCGCGCCGGTGACTTTGGTGGTGTCCAGGACCCTCATGGGCAGAATGCGCCAGTACAGCCGGAAAATGCGGGAGGTCAGCTCCCAGGTTATGATGTTCAACGAGGAATCCTTCCAAAATATCCAGGTGATCAAATCCTTCGGTCTGGGAGACTTGTACGGCAGGAAGCTGCGGCAGGTTCAGGCGGATTACCGTGAGGTGAAGCTGGAATACAATAAGTTTTCCGTGGCTGCCTCGTCGCTGATGTCTTTGGTGGGGACGGCGGTGTCCGTGGCCTGCTTTGGCTGGGGGGTGTACCGGCTTTGGGGCGGCCACATCACCTACGGCACCATGATTCTGTTTTTGCAGATGGCGGGGACGCTGTCCTTCAGCTTCAGCGCCCTGGTGAAGCTGGTGCCCAGCGCCATTTCCGCCGCCACGGCGGCGGGACGGATTATGGCGGTGACGGAGCTGCCCCGGGAGGACCGCTCCCAGGATGAGCAGGCCCGCAGGCTTCTGAAGGAGAACCGGGCGGCGGGCATCCGGGTGGAAACCCGGGAGATGGAATTCAGCTATCAGGACGGCGATGTAGTCCTTCGGGATGCGGACTTTCAGGCGGGCCCCGGGGAAATCGTGGCCCTGGTGGGGCCCTCCGGGGAGGGAAAAACCACCATGCTCCGGCTGTTTTTGGGCATTGTCCGCCCGCAAGCGGGCTATGCTGCGGTCACGGGCCGGAAGACCGGCCAGAGCCTGACGACCTCCGCATCCACCCGGAATCTCTTTGCCTATGTGCCCCAGGGCAATACCATGTTTGCCGGAACCATCGAAGAGAACCTCCGGGTTATGGCGCAGGACGCCCCCGGAGGAGGCCCTGTGGCGGGTTCTGGAGCTGGCTTGTGCCGCTGAGTTTGTACGGAAGCTGCCCCGGGGCCTGGGCACTCGCCTGAAGGAGGGGGGAAGCAGCCTGTCTGCCGGTCAGGTTCAGCGGTTGTCCATTGCCCGAGCGCTTCTGGCCGATGCGCCGGTGCTTCTGCTGGACGAGGCCACCAGCGCGTTGGACGTGGCCACGGAGCGCAGGGTGCTGCGGAACGTCCTCCGGGCGGAGGCCCATAAAACGGTCATTGTCACAACCCACCGGCCCAGTGTTCTGGGCATTTGTAACCGGGTTTATCAAATTGCGGACCGCCAGGTCCGGGTGTTGAGCCAGGCGGAGATTCAAAAGAAAATAGAAGAGTTTTAAACATACGGCAGCGGATGCAGGCCACAGGCTTGCATCCGCTGCCGTTTGTGCGCCCGGCGAGCGCACGTTCTAAGGGGTGAAAGACCCGAATCCGCCCGGCAGCGGGTAGGATATAGCCTAAGGCAAAGGTGTCTGCCGTGAGGCAGAATCTGAAGGAAGCTGTCGGCAAACCTCTGGCCTGACGAAGAGAAATCGCGTACAAGGCTCCAAGCGAGGGCAAGGCTCCCAGACAAGTCGAAGCCCCAAAGCTACACGGAATCGCTTGGGGTAAATGCGGCAGGTAGATGGAGGGAAAGAATGTGTGAGTACCCGGGGAGGTCTTGTAGACGCATGAGGTAGACGTATTCGAAAAAAATGCGTAGTCACAACGAACTGCAAGAAGTCAGCCAAGGCCATAGTACCGGGGAAAAAACTCCGGGAAGGGCCGAACAATCGTGAGTCCCAAGTACTGAGGCGGAAGGGGGTCAACATGGAGAAAGCAGAATACTTCCGGGAGGAAGGCTGCCTGCAAAGGGATCGTGCGGAACACGAAAAGCATGCGGGAGCTTGGGCGTTTCAAGATACCAGGCCCACAAATGGGGGTATATAAAGGCCGATTGGAATGTAGCAGGGAGTCCAGTTCTCGCATGCTCGATCACAAATGAAAGACTCGCACAGGCGGGATACTACAGCATCCTGAGCCGATACGAGTCTGTGCACGGATGCGATTGAACCGCCGTGTACGGAACCGTACGCACGGTGGTGGGGAGGTCGGGGCTTTCGCCCCTCCTACTGATTTGCTGTGTGCTTATGGTTTGAAAACAAACAACAGCAAGCAAAAGGAATACGAACAGTTTCGGAAATATCTGGAACGCCGGGAAAAGTGCGAGAAGCAACGAGAGATCCTGGGAAATAATCGAAACAGCTATGCCAAAACAGACCCGGGCGCCACATTGATGCGAATGAAGGATGACCATATGGGCAATGGGCAGTGAAGACCTATCATGTACAGATTGGCGTCAATAGTGAGCATATCGCTGGCATAGCAGTGCGCTATAACCGTACAGACTGTGGAATTTTAGAGCCGTTTGGAGTAGCTTGCAGAAGAGCGCGGCGTACTTCTTATAGATTACTTCGATGAAATACAATGTGATTTGTTTAGATGCAGAGCGAATGGGCGTGGCATGCGTATCCTGAGTGGATCAGGCTCGCCGCTTCCGGCTCTGCATCTGTTGCGTCCGGAAGCATGTATGCATATACACGTTTGACCACATCAGAAAGTACCTAAAATACCGTTTATGGACCAGAAATCCGCAGCTATCGACGCTACTAGGCAAACAAACAGTGTATACCATCAAATATGGGTAAGAAATACCTTGTTTTTTTCAGCTCGCGATGTATAATTAAAGAAACTCCTATATTTAGCGAGTAATACTATTGGAGAGGATGAGAGACATGAGACGAACCCCCAAAACCAACGGCTTGCGGCATGGATTCTGGCGTTTTGTCTGCTGCTGACCGGCGTTCCCGCCGTGTTGGCGGCTGGGCAGACCCAGGAACTCCAGCTGCAGGAGGTTCCTGTGACGGCGGAAGATCTGGCAGCGGAACCCGTCATCGTTCAGGAATCGGATGCTCCGCAGGAAGATGAGGAGCTACGAGTTATCATCATCTTCCAGGATGCGTCCCTATTGGAAAAGGGCTACTCCACCGCGGGTCTTGCCACCATTCGGCGGCTATGGCCTATCGCACCAGCCTGGAAATGCGCCAGGACGCAGCCATGGCCGCAGTAAACAGGGCCCTGGGAGAAGATCTGGAGATCCAGTATCAGTTCTCCATCGGGATCAACGGCGTAGCAACCACCGTCCGCTATGGCCAGATTCCCGCCATCGAGGCTCTGCGCAATGTCAAAGCGGTGTACATTGAAAATCAATATGCACCGGATCAGAGGAGCCCAACACCTCTACCGCCGGCACCATGGTGGGCTCCTACAGCGCCTGGGCCAACGGCTACACCGGCGCAGGCTCCCGGATTGCCATTATTGACACAGGCCTGGATCTGGATCATCCCAGCTTTGATGAGGAATGCTATCTCTATGGTCTGGATCTGTCCGCCGCCCGCTTCGGCAAGAACGTGGAGGATTACAACCTCCTCACCGCCGGGGGAGGTTGCGGGGGTTCTCCCCAAGCTCCATGCAGCGGAACTTTACGGCGGTCTTACCGCCGAGGAGCTCTACCGCTCCGCCAAGGTTCCCTTCGCCTTCAACTACATAGACGAGGATCTGGATGTCACCCACGACAATGACACCCAGGGCGACCACGGCACCCATGTATCCGGCATTGCCACGGCCAATACCTACGTGTGGTCCAAAGATGCCGATGGGGACATGGTGGCCGCCCGTCAGGAAAACGGCGTGGTGGGCGTGGCGCCTGACGCTCAGATCCTCGCCATGAAGGTCTTCGGCAAAAACGGCGGCGCCTATGACTCCGACTATATGGCCGCCATCGAAGACGCCATTTTGTTGGGCTGCGACACGGTGAACCTGTCTCTGGGTTCCTCTATGCCCGGCCACACCTATGGCGACTATGACGCTTTGTTTGAGCGTTTGGTGGATTCCGACACCGTAGTCACCATCTCCGCCGGCAACAAGTACAGCTATGCCGAGTTCAACAACACCGGTGTGGGTCTGCAGCTGACGGACGACACCGTGATCAACACGGTAGGCTCCCCGGCGCCTTCGGCAGCGCCTTCACCATTGCCTCTGTGGACAATGCAGGACTCACCGGCGTGATGCCTGTCTTCAACGGCGTGGCAGCCGCTTATTCCGACACCTTTGATTCCTATGGGATGCGGGCCTTCGCCACGCTGGATACCTCTGCGGATCAGTCCGGTACGGAATACAGCTATGTGTTCCTGGGAGATCCGGTGGAAGGCACCGGGATCTACGGCACGGAGGAGGACTTCGCCGGACTGGATCTCACCGGAAAGATCGTTCTCATCTCCCGGGGCGGCGGCGTGTCCTTCTTTGAAAAGGGCAACCGGGCTGTGGAGGCGGGCGCCGTCGCAACCGTTGTCTACAACAACGCTTCCGGCAGTCTGAACATGAACATGGAAGGCTATGAGTACAAGAACCCTGCAATCATGCTGGACAAGGCCTACGGCGACATGGTCCTCGCGGCCTCAACCCAGGATGAATCCGGCTATTGGGTTGGTACTATGGTCATTGCAAACCAGGTACAGACCATCACCGACGCGCCCGGCGGCTATCAGCCCAGCAATTTCTCCTCCTGGGGCGTTCCCGGAGATCTGGAGCTGAAGCCGGAAATCACCGCGCCCGGCGGCAACATTTGGTCCACCCTCACCAACGGAAGCTACGGCTCCATGTCCGGCACCTCCATGTCCGCTCCCAGCGTCACCGGCATGGCGGCAGTGGTGGCCCAGTACATCGAGGAGAACCAGCTGGATGAGCAGGAAGGACTGACGGTCCGGGCCCTGAGCCAGGCGCTGCTCATGTCCACCTCCACCCCTCTCACGGAAGAAGACGGCGTGGAGTACTCTCCCAGAAAGCAGGGCTCCGGCCTGGCCAACGTGTATGCAGCGGTCACCTCCCCGGCATACCTCCTTACAGAAGACAAATCTTCCACGGATGGCAAGGCCAAGGTCTCCCTGGGGGATGACCCCGGCCGCACCGGCGTGTATGAATTTGACTTCTCCGTGAACAATCTGTCTGACGAAGCGCTTCAGTACCTCTTCCGCGCAGGGATCAACACCATGGATGTGGAGCGCATCGACGGCGAGGATTATATGTCCGACTCCTCCTATGCCCTTTCTTCAGCGGTGGAATTCACCACTGACGCACCGGTTTCCTATGTATGACCTGAACGGCGATGGGCAGCCCGATGAGAAGGACGCCGAGGCTCTTCTTGCGGTGGCAAACTATACCGCTGCGCCTCTGTCCGATGAGGACGCGGTGAAGTATGACTTTGACGGCGATGGAGAGATCACCAGCCGGGATGCCAAGATCTACCTCCGCAGCCTGAATGGCGAAAACGAGCTGGTGGACGTGCTCACCACAGCTTATGTGGTCGAGGCCGGCAAGGCCATTCAGGTTCACGCAAAGGTATCCCTCTCCGAACAGGACAGAGCCTACTTTGCTGAGAACTTTGAAAATGGCTGCTATGTGGAGGGCTTCGTATACGCCACAGATCCCGAAGGCCTGAACACAGAGCTGTCCCTGCCGGTGCTGGCCTATTACGGCAGCTGGACCGAGCCCTCTATGTTTGACAAGTTCATCACCCTGGAGGACAGCGGCGATCCCGAGGCTTACCCCTATGTGGGCGGCTCCAATACCAACGCCCTGGTGATGGATAATTCCTACTATCTCACCGGCAACCCCTATGCGCAGGAGGGAACCTTCCTGGCAGACCGGACGGCCGTCAACACTAGCAGTACCATCACCGGAGCCTATGCCACCCTGATCCGGAACGCCGGCGGCAACATGTACGCCGAGATCACCAACGCCGACACCGGCGAGGTGTACAAGACCGTGAGCAAGGGCGCGCAATACGGCGCATATTACAATTCCAATGCCGGCGCCTGGGCCAATACAGCTATCGGCGTATCTCTGGGCTGGTCCGTGACGGATGCCGGCGGCAACAAGCTTCCTGAGGGCACCCGGGTAAAGGTCTCCGTCTACGCCGTTCCCGAGTACAACTGGGACCGGGAGACCGGTACCGTGATTGGCACGCTGTCCCACGGCGCGGTGTGGGAGACCTGCCTAACGGTGGACAACACCGCCCCCGAAGTTCTGGATGCCTCCGTCTCCCGCAATTTGATCACCGGCAGCGCTGAACTGCGCATCACCGCCCGGGATGACCGCTATGTGGCTGCCGTCCTGGTGACCAACGCCCGCCAGACCGAGGTCCTGGCCCGCCAGGCCGCCGGCAGCACTGCGCTTGGCGAGGCAGTGGACGTGACGCTGGACGTCACCGATGTGACCTCCTCCGAGATTGTTGTACTGGCCGTGGACTACGCCGGCAACATGACAGGCTATCTTGTAAACATCGGCGGCGGCAGCGGCGACGCAGAAGACGATGCATCCGAGTACATCTACGCCAATGATCTGTTCAATGACACCTGGCTGGCCTTCAAGCCCGATGACGCGGTCAATGCGAAGACCGTTGCCAGCGGCCATGTTTATGCTGCAGAGTACATCGACGGCTATGTCTTCACCGTGGATTCCAACCTCCGCTTCTGTGTATCCCCCCTGGAGGAGCTGGACAATCCCCTGTACATTGAGACACTAAACCTGCCCAGTGTCGTGCTGGATATGGCGTATAACTATGCCGACGGCAAGCTCTACGCCCTTTGCTCCGGTAACTATTTGTATACCATCGATCCTCTCATGGGCGAGACCGCCCTGGTAGGTGTGATCCCCCTGCCTTCCGGCGCTCTGCAGACCTTGGCCTGCGCCACCGATGGGACCTTCTACGGCGCGACCAACAGCACCTACAGCTCCCGCCTGTACACCTTTACCCTGGGCGAGGAGGGCTTTACCGTCATCGCCGCCCCCAACCCCTCCGGTCTCAGTGCAGGCTACATTCAGTCCATGGCCTATGACCACAACACCGGCATTCTGTACCACCTGAATTACGGCCTCAACTCTGCCGGAACCACTTATGAGTGCCGCCTGGTGACCTATAACCTGGAGAGCGGCAAGGCCACCATCCTGGCCAGCTTCGGCATGAACGAGATGTGCGGTATGTTCATCCCCAAGAAAGCCAGCACCACCTTTGGTCCCTCCACTGATGTGAAGGAAATCTCCCTGAGCGCCGACTCCGTATCCATGCTTAAGGGCGGCACCTACACCCTGGAGGTCTCCGCCAAACCCTGGACCGTTGTCAATCGGGAGTGCACCTGGTCCACCTCGGATGCCAATGTGGCGACGGTGGAAGGCGGCGTGATCACCGCCACCGGCGTGGGCACCTGCACCGTGACAGCCGCATCCGTCCTCAACCCCGAGGTCACCGCAACCTGCACCGTGACCGTCACCGCTCTGGAGCAGGAGCTCACCGGACTGGTCTGGGATAAGGACGGCGAGGTCTGGTTCAGCTCCTTCGGCACGAACACGCTTCCCAACTACACCAAGCTCACCGAAACGGCCTGTGGCCAGCCGCTCATGGCTCTGGCGGGGGCTATGGCGCCACCTATGAGGAATCGGACAGCGGCTCTCTGGTCTCCTCCCTGTACGCCGTCTCCGACACCTACACTCTGACGAAAATCGGAACCTCGGAGATTGGATATACGGATCTTACCCTGTGTCCCAACGTGGCAAACGACCTGCTCCTGGCCACCTACGGAAACTATGTCACTGTGGTGAACACCGAGAGCGGCAACTACGACGGCGCCTGGGATCTGTCCGCCTATCTGGGCGACGGTGTTACCGCCGTGGGCATCTGCTATGCCACCAGCCAGGAAAACACCCAATACGGTTACATTGATTACTGTATCATTCTGGATTCCAGCGGCCAGCTCTGGCTCATGGGCGTCGCCGAATCCGATGGCAGCTTCCTGCGCACCACCCCGAGAAGCTGGCCAATATTGGCGTCACCACCAACGGCAATTGGTATTTCTCATCCATCGCCACAGACGGCAACTACGTCTACTGTTCCCTGTGGACCGGTGACCAGACTCAGCTGATTGCTCTGGATCTGAACAGCGGCGCCACCGCCAACCTGGGCAGCTTCGGCGACGATGTCTGGCCGGTGGTAGGCCTGGCGATAGCAGGCCCCAATGCGGCAGATGGCGCTTTCCTTGCAAACGCCATGGAAGCCGCCCGGATGACTGCCCCCGCCGCCATGGATCCATCAGATGTGCCGGCAGGTCTTGCCGAGAACAATTGAAAGGACGGTGCATCATAATATGAAAAAGCGAATCCTTGCGTCTCTGCTGGCAATCATAATGATTTTTAGCCTGAGCGCGAACGTATGGGCCGCAGGGTCGAATGCGCCGGTCACCCAGACCGTTACGGCGCAGACGCAGGACAGCGTCACCCTTCAGCTTTCCATTCCCGGAGGCACAGACTCCGGAAGCGGCCGCTTGGTCTATACCTTCCCGGAAGAGCTGACGCTGAAAAAGCGCCAAATCCCTGGTGGGAAGCACAGGCATCAGCAACCTGAGCAGTACCAAGACCACAGTCAGCTTCGCCTGGGCCTCCTATGAGGACTACAAAGCCGACACCGCCATTCTGGAGCTGACCTTTACCGGTGCTCCCGGAACCTATGAGGGCACCATCGAGCTGCCGGAGAAGGGCATGGATCCCGTCCCCGTGACCATCGAGCTGAAGGCGCCCTACCGCTTCGTGGATGTGACCGACGAGGGCAAATGGTATTTCTCCTACGTCTATAGTGCCTATGACCTGGGCCTCATGATTGGCGTGGGGAGGATCGCTTCGCCCCAATTCGCATGTGACCCGCGCCCAGATGGCCATGCTGCTGCACCGCATGGCCGGTTCTCCCGCCCCCTGCCGACGAGAATCCTTTACGGACGTGGCCGAGGGTAAGTGGTACACCGACGCGGTGATCTGGGCGGCGGAGAAAGAGATCGTCTACGGCTACGGTGACGGCCGGTTTATCCCCGGCCGCAACATCACCAGAGAAGAAGCCGTGACCATGCTGGCCCGCTTCGCCGACTACAGTGGTGCGGAGCTGGAGAATACTGCCGGTGCAATGACCTTCACCGATGAGGCCTCCATCAGCAGATGGGCAAAGAACGCCGTGAAGCTGTGTACCGAGGCCGGGATTCTGGAGGGCTACCCCGATGGCACCTTCCGTCCCAAGGGTCTGATCACGCGGGCGGAGGTTGCCAAGATCATCGTGCTCTTCCACAACTGCCTCGACACGGAGCCCACCCTCCGAGCCCACCGTTCCCACAGAGCCTGACCCCACAGATCCCGCGCTCCCCACGGAGCCCGCTCCTGCCTACACCGTCACCTTCGTAGGGAAGAGGGCTATGCCAAGGTGGACGGGGAAAAGGTGGATTCCGTGACCCTGGAGCCCGGCCAGACCTGGCTGACCTTTAGCCTCTTCGGCGACAAGTCCAAGGGCTTTGAGCTGGATGACGTACAGGTCACCTCCGGCACGCTGAGTCAAAACGGCTCCGCCTTTGTCCTCAAGGACATTCACCAGGATGTGACCGTCAGCTTTTCCACCAAGGATATGGTGCTCACCGTGACCTTCGTCTCCTCCCAGGCCGCCACTGTGGAGCCCGCCTCCGTGGAGGTCCCCTGGGGCGGAACGGTGACCCCAGCTACCGCTACCCGGGACGGCTACAGCTTCCAGGGCTGGTATACAGAGCCCACCCTGGAAAATGCGTTTGATTTCTCCCAGCCCATATACGAAAGCGTCACACTCTATGCCAAGTGGGGCGCCAAGGTGTACACCGTCAACTTTATGGACGGAGAGGACGTGCTGTTTACCCAGCAGGTTCGCCACGGCGCACGGGTGGAGCGCCCCGCTTCCCCGGAGAAAGAAGGCTATCTCTTTGCCGGCTGGTACGCCGACCCTGAGCTGACCACCGCCTACAACTTCTACAGCGCCATTCATGCCGATACCAACATCTACGCCTCCTGGCTGGTGGATGACCGGGCGGACTACATCTACCTGGGCGGCAACGAGTCCGGCAACGCCAACTACGGCGTTCTGGGCGATGACGCCAACGACGGCTCCTCGGTGGAGCGTGCAGTTCGTACCTTCGAGCGGGCAAAGGAGCTTTTAAAGGACGCCAAGAATCCCGTGATTCTGCTCTGCGGCACCATGACCATCACCGAGGACGCCACTTGGTCCATGGAAGATCTGCCGGGCGGCAAGATCGTCCGGGCAGCCAGCGGCTTCACCACTGCCTGCATCGTCGTGGAGCCCGGTGTCACCCTGACTCTGGATCATGTGATCCTCGACGGCGGCACCCAGATGTTCCCCTCCTGCAGACAGCCTCCATCATGACCCACTTCATCTCTCTGGAGGACATTGACGGCACCGCCGACAAGGGCGGCAGTCTGATTCTGAACGAAGGGGTTGTCATTCAGAACTGCGGCAACGTAAAGAGCACCACCGGCGCCATTTACGGCTGGGGCTGCAACACCATCGTTATGAACGATGGCGTGAAGATCCTGAACAACATCGGTAACTACACCGGCGGCGTCTCCGTCTCCAGCGGCAGCACGGTGATTCTCAACGCCGTGGAGTTCTCCGGCAACCAGCAGGTTGGCACCAACGCCAGCTTGATGGGCGCCAATGGCTCCGCCCTCCGGATCTACGGCACCAGCGCTGAACCCTCCAGCCTGACCATCAATGGCGCCACCTTCACCGGAAACACTGCCGGCGTCGGCGCGACCATCAACGTCGGCGGCAACACTCTGTGCGAGTTCAACGGCGGCGCTGTCACCGGGAACACCTCCGGCGGCGTCTCCGCCGGCATCGGCGTAGGCGACAAGGATAAGACGGACGCCGCCACGCTCAGTCTGAACGGCTGCACCATCAAGGACAACATCAGCGGCGAAGGCTATGCCAACTGCGCAGTGAACGTCATGAAGGCGGGCAAGGTTGTCCTCAATGGGTCGAAGGACGCAGTGGATATTGACGGCATCTATGTCGGCTATACCGGAGGCGCCTCCGGCGCCGCCGGCATCTACGCAGCAAAGCCCGTCAGCTATATGGACGGCGGCATCGATGTTTACTACGACGGTGTAGACATCAACACTGTGCTGCTCCGGGGCTACGGCACCTATATGCTCACGGAGGAGGACACGGAGGCCTATCATCTGCATAGCGGCCTGGATTCCACTTACTACACTACTCTGATGGACCCCGTGGACAAAGCCTACAAGGTGGCCTACAGCCGGAACATCGGTTCGGCGGTCTACCTCAGCGGCAAGGGCAGCGATGAAAACGACGGACTCAGCGCAGATACCCCGGTAGCGACCTTTGAAAAGGCAAAGGAAATCCTGAAGGCAAACCTCTCCGAAACCGGTGAGAACGTGATTTTTGTGATGCAGACTGTCACGGTTCCGGCAGATACCACCCTGGAGCTGACCATGGCGGATATCCCCAACGGCGCGATCCTGCGGCATACCACCAACAGCGGTTATTTCTTCTATGTCTACGGTACGGTAAACGTCCATGATGTGGTTCTGGACGGAAACCGCCAGGCTTTCGCCTATTCCTCTACCCACAACGCCATGTTCCGCGTGGACAAGGGCGGCACCCTGCACCTGCAGGAGGGTACCGTGGCCCAGAATATACGCGGCTCCTCCCAGAGTGTTGTCTATGTCTATGGCGCAAAGGACACGACCAACACAGTCATTGTGGATGATCTGACCGTGGTAAACGGCATTGAAACCTATGTCAGCACCATGACCGAGACCTCCGGCACGAACATCTTCTACCTCACCGGCGCGGCTGGCGGTGCCATCAACCTGACTGTGAACGGCGGAACCATCACCGGCAACCAGGCGCGGCTGCTGTATGTTACCTACAGCAGCGACAACCATCTGGTGTTCAACGGCGGTACCTTCTCCGACAACACGGTAGCCGGTCCCGGCGCGGTGTTCCTGGGCTCGTATACCACCAACGTCACCAACACGGTGCTGGACATCAATGGCGGAACTTACGCAAATAACCGCAGCGTCTCTACCAGCACATCTTATGGCTACGGCGGGATTGCCTATCTGAAGCTGGACGCCGAAATTAACTTAAACGGCGGCAGCTTTACCGGCAACGCGGCCTCTGCGCTCGCCGGCGCCAAGGGCGACGGCATCACCCTGCGGAGCCCCGGCACGAAGTATACCGCTACCATCAACCTGAACGCGCTGAATCAGGACATGACTCTATTTCTCCATGACCAGAGCAAGACGGTAAACAACACCTGGGCCGTCGTCACCGGGCCTCTGACCCACACGGTTACGGTGTACAACCAGTACCCCACCGATGGCTTTGTGGTTGCCAAGGGCACCGAGGATTACGCACTCACTGAGGCGGATCTGACAAAGCTCGTTCCGGGTACCGAGGAATTTCCTTCCGCCTGGATACGGAAAAACAATGCCATCTGTATTGTCGCTGAATGATTCAGAGTCTCTCCCAAAATGAGGAACACATTGCAAAATAGTCTAAAATAAAAGGAACTCCAGTTGACCCTTAGGGGTTGGCTGGAGTTCTCTTTTGGTGCGCCCGGTGAGCGCACGTTCTATAGGGTGAAAGACCCGAATCCGCCCGGCAGCGGGAAGGGCTAGCCAACGGCAAGGGTGTCCATCGTGAGGTGGAATCTGAAGAAAGCCGGATTTTAGAAGTTGAAAGGTCTTCTAATGGGCAAAACTCTGGCCTGACGAAGAGAAAATCGCATACAAGGCTCCAAGCGAGGGTAAGGCTACAAACTAAGTTGAAGCCCCAAAGCTACACGGAATCGCTTGGGGTAAATGCGGCAGGTAGATGGAGGGAAAGAATGTGTGAGTGCCCGGGGAGGTCTTGCAGGCGCATAAAGTAGACATATTGGAAAAAATGCGTAGTCACAACGAACTGCAAGAAGTCAGCAGAGGTCATAGTACCGGGGAAAAAACTCCGGGAAGGACCGAATAATCGATAGTCCCAAGTACTGAGGCGGAAGGGGGTCAACATGAAGAAAGCAGAATACTTCCGGGAGGAAGGCTGCCTGCAAAGGGATCGTGCGGAACACGAAAAGCATGCGGGAGCTTGGGCGTTTCAAGATACCAGGCCCACAAATGGGGGTATATAAAGGCCGATTGGAATGTAGCAGGGAGTCCAGTTCTCACATGCTCGATCACAAATGAAAGACTCGCACAGGCGGGATACTACAGCATCCTGAGCCGGTACGAGTCTGTGCACGGATGCGATTGAACCGCCGTGTACGGAACCGTACGCACGGTGGTGTGAGAGGTCGGGGCTTTCGCCCCTCCTACTCGATCCGCGCTACCGGCGCCAGAGCCGCTCCAAACCCTCCGGCGTCAGCGCATAGACGGTTTGGCAGACCTCCTCCAGGTATAGTCGGTCGTGGGAGACGCTCAGAATGGCGCCGCCGAAATCCGAGAGGATGCTTCGGATGACAGGACCGGACAGCGGCGAAAAGGTTTCGGGTGGGTTCATCCAAAATCAGAACATTGGCGCCCTGCAGAATCATCTGCAGGAAAAAAGCACCTTGGCTTTCTGCCCCGGAGAGACCGGCGAGAGGTGCTCCATCTCCTGGGTGGTAAACCGGAGACTGCCCAAGTAATTCCGAATTTGGGTGGCCTCTGCCCGGCTGCCGGATCGGTTTAGAAAATCGACCGGTGTGGCGGACAGATCGAAAACTTCTCCGTAATTTTGGGGCATATATGCCGCCGTCACGTCCTGCCGCTCGGAAAAACATTGGGCGATTTGGCGAAGCAGGGTGGTTTTCCCGCAGCCGTTGGGCCCGATGATGCCGATTCTCTCCGGTCCGGTTATGGTGAGGTGAATGTCCCGGGATAGCGTGCGTCCTCCGGCTTCCAGACGGGGAAGCTGAAATTCCAGCACCCGCTTTCCCTGGGGAATCTTGGCCGAATCGGGGAAGCGGAGAAAAATGGCCTCCTCCAGCTCCGGCATTTGGGTCAGTTTGGCCTTCTCCTGCTCGAACCGGCGGCCCATAGACTGAATAGCGTGCATTTTTTCTTTAAGAGACGGCCGCCGTGGGGGTCCTGACGGCTGATGGAGGCCTGCTGGTGTTCCACTTGGTTCCGGATGCGCAGAAAACGGTCCATTCGTTTTTGAAATTCAGCGTGCTCCTGACGGGAGACCTGAGCCTGATGGCGGAATTTGGCTTGCCGTCCTTCGACGTACTGATCGTAGGGTAGGCGGGCTACGGTGGCCCGCGGCGCGGTTTTCCGGCGTAGGGCCTCCAGATGGACGATGACGTTGGCGGTATTTCGGATTAGCGTTTCATCGTGAGATACGAAGAGCGCAGCGCCGGGCCATGTGGATAGGAAGTGTTCCAAAAATTCCAGCGCCGTCAGGTCCAGATCATTGGACGGCTCGTCCAGCAGCAGAATGTCCGGCTGGGCGGTCAGAAGCCGGGCCAGCTGGAGCTTGATCCGTTCTCCGCCGGACAGCCGGCTGAGGGGCCGGTCCCAGGTGGCAAGGGCCTCCGGCAGGTCCAGCTGCTTCAAAAGAGCGGCTTCTTCCGGCGCGGAAAGCGGCGACCGGCAGGACCAATAGGCTTGAACCGTTTGGGTTTGCTCCTCCGGCGTCAGTTCCTGGGGCAGGTAACCCAGACGGTTTTGCCCCCGGAGAATTTGGCCGGTCCATTCGGCGTATCCGGCCACCAGGGAATCGTCGTAAATCAGCTTCAGCAGGGTGGATTTACCGTTTCCCTCTTCCCCGATGACGGCGGCTTTTTCCCCCGGCTGCAGGACCAGGGAGAAGTCCGTTACAATTGGTCGCAGGTCCCGGATATGAGTCACAGACAAATGATTGATTTGCAGCATATGTGCATCCCTCCAGAAAATAAAATCTGCCTCCGGCTATGCCGAAGGCAGACGCACCACGACCCTGTTTCAAAAGAAAAACAGGGAAAAAGCAGGGACAGCGATCTGAATTCGGCAGCAGAACAAAGCCCGGCCACAGCCGGACTGCCGGAGCAATTCTGCACAGTCGAAATCAAATCACTTGTTCATGCTTTCACCCTTTCCCTACAGGCCGATTGCCTGATTGCTGAGGTCAGTATACCACGCCTGTCATACGTTTGCAAGCAGTTTTTTGGGCTGCGCCGGAAAGTCCCCGATGCAGCGCCGGGCGGGAAAACCCACCGGTAGGGGTTGCTTTTTTCCCGGTTTTCCGATATAAAATAAGTAGCAATGGAGAAAGAAGGGAAACAGGTGAAGATTTTGTTTACCGGCTTTGAACCCTTCGGCGGCAGCTGTGAAAATCCGTCCTATGACTGCCTGAAGGGGTTACCCCGCACCGTAGGAGAGACGGAGCTTGTGACGGCGAAGCTGCCGGTTTCCTTCCGCCGGGCGCCGGCGCTGCTGCTGGAGCGGATGGGGGAGGAGCGGCCGGATGCCGTGGTTTGTCTGGGCCTGGCGGCGGGACGGAAAAAAATCTCCTTGGAAAAGGTCGGCATCAATTATGCCCATGCTCAAATTCCCGACAACGACGGCGACCGGCCGGTGGATACCCTTCTGGATCCGGATGGACCTGCGGCGTATTTTTCCGGCTTGCCGGTTTTGGCGTTGGCGGAGGCTCTGAACCGGGAGGAAATTCCGGCGGAGGTTTCCCTCACAGCCGGTTCTTACGTTTGCAATTGCCTTCTGTACCGGCTTTTGGCAAGGGCTGGAGACATACCGGCGGGTTTTATCCACGTTCCCGCCGCCCAGGACCTGCCGTTGGAGGTGACGGCGCATGCGATGGAGCGGACGGCGGCTTTTTTGACTGCTTGGCTCGAAAGGAGAGGCGTACATGAAATATAACTTTGATGAAATCATAGACCGAAGGAACACGGACAGTGTGAAATGGGACCGGATACCCGGTAATCCGGAGGCCATCCCCATGTGGGTGGCGGACATGGACTTTCGTTGCCCCAAACCGGTGATCGACCGGGTGCTGGAAAAGGCGGCTTTCGGCATTTACGCCTATACGGCGGTGCCCCCCGCTTTTCGGGAGGCCACTGCCGCCTGGCAAAGCCGACGCCATCACTGGGACATCGGGCAGGCCGAGGTCATTCCCATATCCAGTGTGGTTCCCGCGCTTTACACCGCCGTCGCCGCGTTTACGGAGCCGGGAGACCGGGTGATTCTCCAGCGACCGGTGTATGGGCCCTTTACCGGAGCGGTGGAGCAGCAGGGGCGGGAGGTCTCCAACAACGCGCTTTTGCTTCAGGATGGACGGTACCAGGTGAACTGGGAGGACTTAGAGCGCCGGGCGGCCGATCCCAAAGCCAAGCTGATGCTTTTGTGCAGCCCCCACAATCCGGTGGGGAAAGTATTTACCCGGGAAGAGCTGGTACGGATTGGGGAAATTTGCAGCCGGCATCAGGTGATTCTCTTTGCCGACGAAATTCACGGGGACTTTGTATACGCCGGAAGCCGTCATATCCCGGCGGCTTCGGTGATTCCCGGCTGCCTGACGGCCGTGGCGCCCAGCAAGACCTTCAATCTGGCCGCTATGAAGGCTGCGGCGGTGATCGCGCCGGACGCCGGGCTGGCTGAGCGGTTCCGCCGGGTTTTGGCGGTCAACCATGGAGACAACTTGAACATGCTGGGGATGTACGCGTATCTTGCTGCCTACGAGGCGGGGGATGACTATTTGGATCAGCTCCTTTCGTACTTGTCCGCGCAGGTGGCGCATTTGCAGCGGCGCTTGGAGGCGGAGATGCCGCAGATCCGGCTGATTGTGCCCCAGGGAACCTATTTGATGTGGCTGGACTGCCGGGCTATGGGTATGGAGCCCAAAGCGCTGTCCGACTTTTTCACCTGGAAGGCGGGGGTCGCCATGAATGCCGGGGACTGGTTCGGCCAGGAGGGCGCGGGCTTTATGCGGATGAATCTGGCCTGCCCCCGGCAGACCCTGGACCGGGCGCTGGACCGGATTGCCGAGGCTCTTGCAAAGGAAAAGAGCCTGGATTTTCGGGAAGGGACTTGCAAGTCGTAGGCATATTCGGTATAATGTTATCGAATCCCGGCGGCAGGACCGCCTGGAAATATGAGCAATGGAAAGGAACGTAGCCATGCGGGAGATCAAAGGGGAAGCCATTTCCCAGGCCGTGGCCCGGCTGTGTATGAGCGCCAACCGGAATCTGCCGGAGGATGTGCGGGCATGCATCACCCGGAGCCGGGAGCAGGAGCCCTGGGAGCCGGCCCGGGGCATTCTGGACCGAATTGTGGAAAATTATGAAATTGCAGAGGAGGAGCAGCTGCCCATTTGTCAGGACACCGGCGTCGCCTGTGTTTTTCTCGATGTGGGCCAGGAGGTCCATATTCAGGGCGATCTGGAGCAAGCTGTCCATGAAGGCGTGCGTCGAGGCTATCTGGAGGCGGGACTGCGGTGCTCTGTGGTGGCCGACCCCCTCCGCCGGGTCAACACCAAGGACAATACGCCGGCCATCGTGTACACCCGCCTGGTGCCGGGCGACCGCCTGAAAATCACGGTAGCCCCCAAAGGCGCAGGCAGCGAAAACATGAGCCGCATCGCCATGCTCCGTCCCTCGGATGGGGCGCAGGGAGTCAAGGACTTTGTGGTAAAGACAGTGGAGGAAGCGGGACCCAACCCCTGCCCGCCCATTGTAGTGGGCGTGGGCATCGGCGGCTGCTTTGACCGGTCGGCAGAGCTGGCCAAGCGAGCGCTCCTCCGGCCCGCCGGGGAGCCGAACCCCGATCCGTTTTATGCCGCCATGGAGCGAGAGCTTCTGGACCGGATAAACGCCCTGGGCATTGGGCCGCAGGGATTGGGCGGCCGGACCACAGCTTTGGCCGTGCACATTGAGGTGGCTGCGGTACACATCGCGAGCCTGCCTGTGGCGGTGAACATCAACTGCCATGTGACGAGACACGAATCGGAGGTGTTATAAAATGGAATACAGGCTGACGGCTCCCATGACCAGAGAACAGGCCAGGCAGCTGCGGTGCGGGGATACGGTTTTATTCACCGGCACCATTTACACCGCGCGGGACGCCGCGCACAAGCGGTTGGTGGAGCTGCTGGACCGGGGCGAGCCGCTCCCCTTTGACGTCAATGGGGCGGTCATCTACTATGCGGGTCCCACGCCTGCGCAAAAGGGGCATGCAGTCGGATCCTGCGGTCCGACCACCAGTTACCGTATGGATGCATATGCGCCCAAGGTCATTGCCGCCGGTTCCACCGGCATGATCGGCAAGGGGAAACGGGATCAGGGCGTAGTCAACGCGATGAAGGAATACGGCGCTGTGTACTTTGCCGCCATCGGCGGGGCCGGTGCTCTGCTGGCCCGGTGCGTCAAAAAGGCGGAGGTTGTGGCATATGAGGATCTGGGCGCAGAGGCCATCCGGCGGATGGAGGTGGAGGATTTCCCGGTTACGGTGGTGATCGACACCTTGGGCCGGAATCTGTACGAAACGGGCCGGAAGGCATATTTGGCGTCCCGAGAGAAAATATAATCTGCGAAACGGTTTCTTTTTCCGACGCAATCCGCTATAATAAGGCAAAACAAACTGACGGGGCGAGGGAGGAGAAATCATGGATGTTTTGGTGATTGGCATTGCAGGGGGAACCGGCAGCGGGAAGACCACCTTGATGAAAAATCTGATGGGGCAATTCGGCAGCGAAATCACGGTGTTGAGTCACGACAATTACTACCGGGCGCATCATGAGCTGCCGTATGAAGAGCGGTGTAAGCTGAATTATGATGAGCCGGCGGCCTTTGAGACGGAGCTGATGGTCCGTCAGCTGAAGGAGCTTCGGGCCGGTCGGGCGGTGGATTGTCCGGTCTATGATTTTACGGTGCACAATCGGAGCGATCAGGTGATTCACCTGGTGCCGAAAAGCGTCATTATGGTGGAAGGGATTCTGATTTTTGAGAACAAAGCGCTGCGGGATCTCATGGACATTAAAATTTTTGTGGATACGGATGCCGACATCCGGCTGTGCCGCCGGATTAAGCGGGATGTGAACAAGCGCGGCCGGTCCATGGAGTCGGTCCTTCTGCAGTATCAGGCTACGGTAAAGCCCATGCACGATCAGTACGTGGAGCCCAGCAAAAAGTTCGCAGATTTGGTGGTTCTGGAGGGCGGCAAAAATCTGGTGGCTTTGGACATGATTATGAACCGCATCCAGCGGCATATTGAACACAACTTAAAATAAAGGCTCTGTCACAACAAATGGTTGATTTTTGACGAGAAATAGCGTATAATAATAGTAAGAAACAGTACCACCGAAGGAGGTAATTGGATATGCCTACTATCAAAGACGCATTAGATATTATCGGTAAGTTGACTGTCGCAGAGCAGGAAAGCCTTAAAACAATGCTTTTAAGTCCTGCCTTTGTAAAGTCTTTGAATATTGAAGATTTCGTAGCAAAGGAACGCTTTGCAAATGGTCGTGTATGCCCTCTTTGTGGCTGTATCCATGTGGTTCGCAATGGTCATCGTAAAGATGGCACACAGCGATATGTATGTAAGGATTGTGGCAAGTCCTTCGTGATTGCTACGAACTCCATTGTGTCTGGTACAAGAAAAGACTTGTCCGTGTGGGAGCAGTACATTGATTGTATGATGAATGGCTTATCCATTCGTAAGACTGCTGTTGCTTGTGGGATTCACAGAAACACCGCATTCCTTTGGAGACACAAGATTTTGGATGCACTTCAGAATATGGCAGACGATGTTACCCTTGACGGCATTATTGAGGCTGACGAAACTTTTTTCGCCATCTCGTACAAGGGCAATCATAGCAAGAGTAAGACATTTGCTATGCCACGCAAGGCTCATAAGCGTGGTCATTCTACACATATCAGAGGCTTGTCCCAAGAAAAGGTATGTGTTCCTTGTGCGGTTAATAGGAATGGCTTGTCTATCTCCAAGATTACAAATACTGGTAGAGTTTCTACAAGAGATTTACATCATATTTATGATGGTAGGATTAAGACCAATTCCACTCTTGTTACGGACAAGATGAACTCCTATGTGAGATTTACAAATGCCAATGGCATTGACCTTGTGCAGTTAAAGACTGGCAAAGCCAAGAAAGGCATTTATAATATCCAACATATCAATAGCTACCATAGCCAGCTAAAGAGGTTTATGCGTGGCTTTAACGGTGTTTCTACCAAGTATCTGAACAACTATCTTGTGTGGAATAACCTTGTAAATTACGCCAAAGAAAGCGACATGGAGAAAAGGAACATCTTCTTAACTTTTGTTTTGGCAACATTGAAAACTGCTAAATGCAGAGATTTATCAAACAGACCAGCAGTTCCTCTGGTCGCCTAATTAGAATTTGTGGAGATGATAAGATGGTCAATATAACAGATGTAAAACAGATTCTTCAATTTGCAATAGATGCGGAGATTAAAGTCTTTCTTGATGGTGGCTGGGGTGTAGATGCTCTTCTTGGATATCAGTCAAGAGCCCATAATGATATTGACATTTTTTGTAGAAAAAGAACGATTATCAGAACTTTATAGAAATAATGAAAGCTAATGGCTTTTATGAGATTAAGATGGAATATACAACATTGAACCATACTGTATGGGAAGATTTGAAAACAGAATTATTGATTTGCATTGTTTTGAATATACGGACGAAGGTGAAATTCTTTATGATGGGGATTGTTTTCCGGTAGAAACTTTTTCGGGTAAAGGAAGAATTGAGGAAATAGAGGTTTCCTGTATTGAACCATATAGTCAAGTAATGTTCCATCTGGGATACGAGTTTGATGAAAATGATGCACATGATGTGAAGTTATTGTGTGAGACACTTCATATCGAAATTCCAAATGAGTATAGATAACTGCAAATAACAGTTTGTAGGGGAGTTCTGATACTCCCCTATAAAAATGGCTATTTATCAACTGTTTGTTGTGACATAGCCAAAATAAAAGCGAAGGCGCTGCCGGTTTTCAATCCCGGCAGCGCCTCCCGTTTTTATTCCAGGCCCTGGCCCGCAAATCCGAAATGACCTTTTTCAGCTGAGCGGCGGAGGCGTGAAGCTCTTGGAGCTCCACCCGGCTCAGGGGCGTTTCCAAAACATGCTCCACGCCGTCCTTGCCTAAAACGGCGGGAATGCTCAGAGCCAGTCCCTCCAGGCCGTAGGTGCCCTGCAGGACCGTGGATACCGGCAAAACTGCCTGCTGATCCAGGACGATGCATTCGGCGATCCGGGCCACCGCCATGGCGATGCCGTAATAAGTGGCGCCCTTCCGGGAGATAATCTCATAGGCGCTGTTGCGCACCTCTTTGTAAATTTCCTCCATCTCCGCCTGGTAGTTCTCGTGTCCCCGACCTTGCAAAAAATCTGCCAGGTCGATGCCGGAGATGTTGGTCCGGCTCCAGACGGCCAGCTCGCTGTCGCCGTGTTCGCCGATGATCATGGCGTGTACATTCCGGCTGTCCACGTTTAGAAGGCGGCTGAGCAGGTATTTCAACCGGGCTGTGTCCAGAACGGTTCCGGAGCCGATGACCCGGTGGATGGGGTATCCGGAGATGCGTTGCGCTTCGTAAGTGAGGATGTCCACCGGATTGGAGACCACCATGAGAATGCCCTCAAAAGAGGTGGCCGTAATTTGAGGGATGATGGATTTCAAAATTTTTACGTTCTTCTCAATCAAATCCAGACGGGTTTCACCGGGTTTTCTGATTGGCGCCGGCCGTGATGATGGCCAGAGCGCTGTCGGCCAGGTCTTCG